>VFQP010001630.1_pt1 | contig 28880 bp, 30 predicted proteins | sample 3512351 | NCBI WGS metagenome assembly VFQP01 (sample SAMN10412372, study PRJNA504923) | tailings metagenome | isolation source: Relicate 1 Philex TSF1 revegetated site | place: Philippines: Tuba, Benguet | collected 2017-08-29
ATCCAGTGCTGGCTGGTGAACACCTCCTCAAAGTAGTTGAGCTTGATGTTGAGCTTGCCAATCACCGCCTGCCGCACGCGGTCCAGGCCCCGCTGGCCCGTCATGATCTCGGACGCCTGGGCAAAGCTGCGACCACCACCACCACCACCACCACCACCACCACGCCACAACGCACCAGGCAGCGCACATCACGCAAAGGCTCTCACGAGCGCGCAGCCTGGGCGCCCCACCTTCCGCCCCACTGTCGACAACCGTGCACGGAGGCGTGAGAGGGCGGGTGACGGCATCAGATGACTCACTCGTAGTACGACAGCTTGTACATGAGCGTGTTGAGCATGGTCTTTGACGCCGCCGAGTCCACCCGGTAGTCCGTGCCACCTGCACATGCCGCCGACCCAAAGCACGCGCCCACCATGGCCCGCCAAGTCCCCACACGGCGCGACGGGCCTGTGTAGCAATGGGCATGCCGCAAGGCTGCCAGAGCGAGAGCACCAGGCGCACCTGCCAGGTAGTCGGGCTCCTTGATCTCCGGGTACACGCCGCCTCCGATGCGCACCTGTGGCAGGGGCGGGTGCAGCGCGTGCAGCGGGTGCCGTTTGGCAAACGGCCCAGGCCAGGACGCAGGGCAATGGTCGTCGCAACGGGAGTCCGAGGGCCGCACGCCCGCGGAAGCACAGAAAGCAGTCCTTTCTGTCTGTCCTTCTTTCTCACCATCCACAGGAACTTGTTGATGTCGTCCGAGGGGTACCCGATGAGCCCGCCAAACACGACAAACACGTACTCGACGTCCAGGCTCCGGTAGATGCGCCACGCCTGCGACGCCACGACGCACAGTGTGCAGAGGTGGGCCGGCGCGTGTGCTCGCAGGAAGTGCCCCGGGCCGCGCGCCGCTGCTCTTCCGATGTGCGCGAGCAGCAAGCGCACGCCTCCCGCCCTCTGCCTCTGGGCTTCGGGCAGCATCCGGAGCGTCGCTCTGGACCCGCAGCGCTTCAAATGACCCACACACACATGCTGTTCGCGCGCGCATTTTACCTGGACATGGCGTGCCCCACCCTAACCGCTTTTCACGCCCCCCCTGCGCACCTTGGCCTCTGGGCTGGACATGGCGCGGCCGACCGTGGCAATGTGCGTGTTGTTCCACGTGTTGTTGTCCACGATGACGGTGCGGTTGGCCATGGCTGTGGTCTGGTACCCATAGTCCCACCTGCGGTTGCGGCGGCGCGGCGACAGCAGCAGCGCTTGCAGGCGTCAGCGGCGGACGTCCCGCGAGGGGTGCTGCGGGGCACGCGGGCGTTGCCAGGGCCTGCAGGGTTGCCAGGGAGGGCTGACGCACCTGCCCATGCGACCAACCCAAAGCTGGCCACCTGGGCGCGTCACTCTGCCACGCCTCCGCCCTCCAAAGCCGAGCATCAACGGCGAGAGCGCACTCACCAGCTGGCCACCTTGCTGTCTGGGTGCGTGTTGTGGCGCAGCCAGGCGTACGCCTCGCGGAAATCATCAAAGACGTAGTACCCGCCGCCCCTGCGCATGGCGGATGAGGGTTTTGCGGGGCAGGAAGCAGGCGCGCGCCCGTGCTGTTGCCTGACTGTTGTAGGACGAGCCACGCCACCACGCAGCGGACGAAAGAGGAGAGGTGGGCGCATGGTCGCCGTGCGCTGAGCAAGGAGAGCTCTGGCGCACCACAGGACGCGAGCAAGCGCGGCGGGGCAGCCCCGGCCACCCCGCAAATGAGCACGCGCGGGGCGCACGCACTGCCTGGGGGACCGCAGCACCACTGAGGGCGACGAGCACATGCCCGGCGTGGTACGCGTGGCAGCCCCGGCCCCCCACACATCACTCACTGCCTGGGGGACTGCAGCACCACCGAGGGCGACGAGTACATGTCTGACGAGGCGTAGATGCAGTGGAACACAAACAGGAACAGCATGACGCCGACCAGCCCCAGCATGCCGATCGCCGCGGCGCCGCTGATGGGCAGGCCGGGCGACGCGGCGGCGGCGCCGGCGGGGGCGGCCTGCGCCTTGCCTGAAGCCCTGCAGCAGGAAAGAAAACGTGGGGAGAGCAGCAGCAGCAGCGCGGTGGCGGCTCGCTGTTAAGACGTGCGACGCGACCCGCTGGCGAAGGTGGAAAGGACCGTGGAGCACGCCAGGCAGCACAGCATACACAGCGTGCGAAGCGCATGCAGTGGCGTCCAATCTGCCCCGATGCCGATCCTTGCATGGGCTCTGGCCCCGCCGAGGCGTCCAAACAGATGCAAGTCCCGATGCGCACACGCGCAGGCACGCGCACTTGGTCTTCTTGCCGGCCTTTGTGGCGGGCGTGCCAGGCGCAGCGCCCTCCGCTGAGGATGATGATGCCGCCGCCGGCGCCTCTGCCTGCGCGTCCTCCTCAGCCGCCGCGGCCTCGCCCTCCCCTTGCTCCTGCAAGCGACACCAACACGTTGAGTGAGCGGCCCAACGCTTTGCAGCGAACGGCGGTGTTGTGCCCGCCCTGGGTCGCTGCGGCCGGCACCCGAACCGCCCTCTGCTGGCACCCGAACCGCATTGTTGCCGCGCCAAGCACCCATTCCATGCACCACCCCATGATGTCCCATCCCTCGCATCCCCAACACTGGTATCACTGCCCGCGCTGCGCGCATCCCCGCCTGCTGCTCGCGCTTATTTACTTGGCGGGCCTCTACCGCGGCGTGAAGCACCCACGGATGGTGACGCACAACAGCAAGCAAAGCCGCCCACGCTCAACCGCACCTGCTGCTTGCGCTTGGCTGGCCTCTTGCGCGGCGCCGACAGGCCCTTGAGCGAGCCGCAGCACGTGTAGATCAGGTCGGAGATGGCCACGGCGGCCAGGCAGCACGTCGCCGGCGCCAGCACCAGCATCAGGCGCACCTGCACGTGACGCGAACAGCCACGCCCAGGCCTTCTCACTCCCCTCCTGGCTCCACTACCAACCACCCTGTGCACGACCCGCTGACGTTTGGGACCTGTGGCACCCTTGACATCAACTGGGACCGGTAACGGGGCGCGGTTTTGGCCCTCAACCCCAAGCCCTCGCCATGACGGTTGTGACGCCGAAGAGGATGCGGATGAGGAAAACACGTGGCGCTCACCCGACCCCTGGCGCACAAAGCCCTAAACCACACCCAAACCAAACCTCACCATGACGCCTGAGAAGTAGACGGCCGTGACACCATAGAGGATGAGGAAGATGGACCCGTCGGAGCGGCGCGTGAAGCAGGCCATGATGCCGGCGGGCACAAAGGCGACGAGCACGTGCAGGTCCATGATGTAGGAGGACCAGTTGGGCGGCTGGTGCTCCGACACCGAGGCAATGATGGGGATGAAGCGAGAGGCGTACGTGGGGTCCAGCAGCGAGAGACTCCGCCCTGCGCATGCATGCGATTCCAGGGTGTTAAGGCTCGGCGACGGCCCCCTCACGGCAGTCGCGCCACAATGCGCGGATGACCGCAGGCCGGAGGTGAGGTGGTGCGGGGGGCGGGGCGGCCCGCCCGCTCGCTCACCCGTCCAGCCGAGCGTGGGGGACCGCAGCACGTAGCCGGCCACGACGGCGACACCCGCGGCCAGCGCCGCCGCCGCCACGGAGACCACGCCCGACACGACGAGCCAGAACTGGCGTGGCGGCAGCGTGCGCTTGACGTAAACGACGAGCAGCGCGACGTGGAGCACCACAAAGGCGAAGAAGGCGCCAAAGTGCTCGCTCATGAGCACGGCGTTGAAGCCGATCACGGGGATGCTCGCTGCGCGTGGTTGGGCAAGCAGGCACGCCGCGGGCAGGCGGCACGAGATGAGAGGTGCGAAAAGAGGTTGGCGAAGGAAAAGGAGTCTGGCGTTGAACCCCACCACGGGGATGCTCCCTGCACGCGTGTATGCGAGGCACGCTGCGGACGTGGGAGGTGGCAGGGGAAGGGGCTGGCAGCGTGAGCGGCAAGCCACGCCCTCCAAACGCAGCGGGATTCTGGCTCAGCACCGCATGGCGGTGACTGGAGGCGGCGGTACGCTGGCAGCCGCCGCTCTCAAACGGCGCCAGCACCTCCAGGTTCAACCGCACGGGGAGCGTGAGCGTGCTGGCATTTGCACCCGCCCAGACACCTCGGGCGCAGCCCACGCCCCAGCTAGCGGAGTGTGTTGGGCGTGCGCTCGCAAGCCACGGCGCGCGGCGGCGAGCGCCTGGCGCATGGCGGTGATTGGAGGCGGCGGTACGCTGGCAGCCGCCGCTCCCAAAACCACGCCCGGTACCTCCAAGCCCACCCGCACGCGGACGCTCTCTGCCCCGCCACAGCGGGGACCCCCCCCAGGCACACGCGGCGACCGCTGCGCACCTGAGCAGAGCGTGCCGATGACGACGAGCGGCGCAAAGGCGACGTAGAGGCGGCTGCTGAGCCGGCCGGTGAAGATGCAGACCAGGCAGTAGATGGGCAGCAGGTTGATGATGAACGAGTAGCCTCCCCAGCTCATGACCATGTAGAGGTAGCCCAGGCAAAGGGAGGTGGCCCAGAAGAGCGACCCCGTGTTGACCGTCTGCGCAGCACAGCGCGCACAGCGCAGCGTCCCACAAAGGGCAACGACCAGCAAGCACGTACGTGCTGGGACTCCCGAGGCGGGCCCCCAAGCAGCAGGATGGAAGCAAGAGTAAAACTGCCGCAAATCAACTGTCCTCATGCAGAGGCCCTGCCCTGCTCTCGTCGCCGGCACAAACGGGCCCACCGCCCGCACCTCCCCACCCCACCCAAGCCCGCACGCGCCCGCACCTTGACAAAGAGGTAGAAGACGTTGACGAGCGCAAAGATGGCGACGCCCTCGTTGTCGAACGAGCCCGCCACCGAGCGCGAGATGTACGAGGGCACCATGCCCACGAAGGCGGCGGCCAGCAGCCCGGCGCCGTCGCCGCGCACCTCGCGCACCAGGCCGTAGCAGGCCAGCGCGCAAAAGGCGGAGAAGAGCGGCGCCGTGAACACGCAGACCTGCGGGGTCATAGACGCAGCACGCGCCGCCGGTTGGATGCAGATGGGGCCAGGCGGGGCCCAGGGTGACAAGGGTGCCGGTGGGTCAGGCGTTTTGTGCCCAGAGCGGGAGCATGCGGCTGCCGTGTGGCAGCTGCTCCGGAGCACGCGGCGCCAGAGGAAACAGGGCTGCTGGGTGCAAGTGGGGAGGTGTGCCGCGGAGATGCACCAGCACAGGCAAGGGCGCCAGGGCCGCACCTCCTGGACGTGCACGGGGATGTTGAGGAAGTGGAGGATGCGGTAGATGGAGCCCGCCGTGAAGATGAGGCCCTGCGCGCAGCCAGGGACCAGCAGGGCCCAGCACGAGTGCTGCACGATGAGGCCGGCCGCAGACCGCTCCTCACCGCAAAGCACGGCCGGGGCAGCCGACGACTGCCAAGGACAGAGCCCACCACCAGCCAGCGGTGCGCCCACGGTGCCAAGGAAAGTCCGAAATCCTCAGTGTCCTTGCGCTGGTGCCTGGTGGTGCCGACCGCCGGGCCCCCGTCACTCACGGGGTAGAGCGTGCCGCCGATGGTTCGGCCCAGCGGGTACCAGGTGCGGTCGTCAAACCAGTTCCACATGGAGTAGAAGCCCTCCTTGGTCAGGAACTGAGTCACCCGGTAGCTACGGGCACCAAGTGCAACACAAGGAGGGGCGCGGCAACGACGAGCGCTGCAGTGAGCCTGCTGGCAGCCCGTCAGCCGGATGCAGCACGCCAGCAGCAGCATCAGAGCCGCTCCGATGCGTTGCTGGCCATTGTGGTTGAGGGTGGCGCTTGAGGCAGGCCTGCGTGTGCGCTCGCTGCTCCCGCCGTTCTCCCGCCCGGGCTCCCCGGCAGGAAAGGAATGCGCGGAGACGCACTTGAAGTAGGGGTCGAACTCGTGGATGACGCTCTCGTACTTGACGACGGAGAAGAGGCGGATGGAGGTGCTCATCACGCAGATGCTGAGCAGCGCCAGCGAGCGGAGGCACGTGGCCAGCACCGTGTTGGCCTTGGCGCTGGCCTTTGCCGTGATGGCGTCGTGCACCAGGCTGGTGTGGTGGAGCGCCATGGCTGCTGCTCGCCGAGGGTGCTGCTGCTGCCGGCAGGTGCGGCTGGATCAACGCCGCGTTGGTGGGGAGCGAGGTGGGCGGCGCTCCCTGATGGCTGCTCCCTTAAATCCCCGCACGCCAGTGGCGGACGCTGCTGCAACGCTGATCAGCGGCGCTGCTGGAGGAGCATCCCCACGGAGCACAAAGCACAGGATCTTGATCAACAGCACGGCGCGGCAAGCGCCCTCACACCAGTGGCGGCCAAGCAGCTGCGGGAGGTCGATTAGGCTGGTCGACGCTGCGCAACGAGCAGAGGAGCAGCCGCATCTCATCTTCCCACAGGCGCGCATGGGCACATCAAAGCCCTCGGTGGCGCCAAAAACACACGCTGGCAACACACACGCTGGCCAAAAACACACGCTGTGCGTTTCACCCCAGCCACGCCTGGTGGCGCTCCAGCCAGCACGCGCAGCGCCAGGGGCCTCCCAAACAGCTGGCCGTGCGCGAGCCAGCGAGCGAGAGCGCCAACATGCGTTCAACCTTCACTGTCAGTGACGTCGTGGGTCGACGGCCGTCGCGCAGCCCGCTGGGGAGCGCCTGAACCACGCGGGGGCTGCGCCAGCACGAACCAGGGTGCCGCCAGCGCGTCCACACGAGCAGCTTCATGGCTTCAGCACCAGCAGCGTCACGCAGGCCACCTGGTGGTGGTGGTGGTGCTGCCGCTGCTGCTGCTGCTGCTGGCGCGCCCTACCACCGCCGCTGCGTCGGCGCCTCCGCTGCGCCACCCGCCGAACGCGCGCCCCAGCCTCAGTGGCAGGGCGCCTGGAGCGCCGGCAGCGACGCATCGCCGGCCAGCAACGTGGTGCTCCTCCGCCTGAACCGCCCCACACGGCACGCCAATGACGGCGCTGCAGCGCAGCCCGCGCCGCAGCCGCCCGCCACCACACGCGCCGAGCCGCCAGCGCCGCTCGCCCAGCCCAAGCGCACGCACCGGCGCGCGGACGCCGCCCAACCGCCACAGCCCGCCGACGGCCACTCCCCACCGCACGGCCTGCCGGCCCTCCAGCCAGCGCACCAGCACCACCACCCCCAGCAACAGCAGCACGTCGTGCCCTCGCAAGGAACGCCGCAGGCGGCAGCGGGCGGCGGGGGCCGTGGAGGAGCAGCGGCGCCCGCGCCACAGCTGCGGCTGGGGCGGGCGGGGCCGCGGGACCCGCACAGCGCAGGGGCCTGGCGGCGGGCGGCCGGCGAAGGCGGCCTGGGCGCCTTCGTGTCTCAGGGGCAGCGGTGGCGGGCGCTGACGCGCGCCATCATGCAGCAGACGGACTGGCAGTCGCTGGACGCCGTGCTGGGCCAGGCGGAGGCAGAGGCGGGGCAGCGGCAGCACCGGCGGGCAGGATGGCAAGCGCGGCTGCCGGGAGGAGAGGGGCCGGAGCAGCAGCGGCGGCGGCGGCAGCAACCATGGCGAGAGGAGGGCGGGGCAGAGGAGGAGGCGCCGATGGCGCTCAACGGCATCCACGTCAGCGCGGCGTGGCGGCGGCTGGCGCAGATGCACGCCGCGGCGGCGCAGCAGGTGCGGCCGTGGTGCTGACGAGGGGCGCAGGGTGTGGACTGATTGGCCGGAGTCACCTCACGCCGCTACCAGCAGCGCAGCCGTTGCAATTAGGGAGGCTGCAGGCGTATCCGCATTGAGGGCGTGCTCGCCACCTGCCAGACGTTTGAGGATCAACGAGGTGTGGTGGTGCGATGCAATGCGCGGTGAGTGTGTTGAGGTTTACATCCGATGGAGCCATCTGTGGTGTGCAGGTGGACCCCGGCAGAGAGCAGCTGCGCGGCGCGGCGTCGCTTCCGCAGCTGGCAGAGTCTGCGCGGCTGCAGCGGTTGTGGGGCACCCGCCGCGCGCCCGGCGGCGCTCCCACGCGCTACGCCGGCTCGAAGGAGCAGCCTCCGCACGACCCGCACTCACAGTGGCAGGACGCCGCCGCCGCTGACCAGCTCCATCGCCGGCACCCCCGGCTGTCGCACTATGAGGCGCTTCTGTCGCGGCTCGACGCGCTCACGCTGCGCACGCTGCGGCACGACAGCGGCGGCGACAGCGGCGGGGACAGCGGCGGCGGCGACGGAAGCTACCTCCGGGCCCGCGAGGCGAGCACGGTGCTGTGGGCCATGGCCACGTGCCGCCACGCGCCGCCGCTCCCGCTGCTCTCGTCGCTCACCCAGGTGGGCACATGCCCCCCAACGCATGGGTTAGGGCTTGCGCTGTTAGGGTCTACCGCCCCTGCACAGTGTGCCGGCGCCCGACGCTGTTGACGCGGTGCCGCACAGAGTCCGTCACGAGGGAAGCGCGAGGCCCGCCTGGGGCACGGTTGGCAATCATGGCGTGGAACGAGGCGTGTGAAGACGAAGCTGTGCAAAGCGCGGCCTGTGCTTGCGCAGGTGCTCTGCGGCGGTTCTGTGGATGTGAGCGACCATGACCTGGCGCTCGCGCTGTGGTCCCTGGGCAAGCTCTCCATCAGCCTCGGCCTCGCCAAAGCCTCCCCCGCCCTCGACACCCGCGACGGCGACGGCGCGTCGATGGCGGCGATGGTGCTGGCGGCGGAGCAGGAGGACGGGCCCGCCGCGGCGGCAGCGCCCTGGGCTGGCGCCGGCGGCCTGGCGGCGGGCGGCGGGCGCAGCGACGCGGCGGCGGCGGCAGCTGAGGAGTTTGCGCGGGCGGTGAGGCGCCTGGCGGAGCTGGCGCTGGGCCGGCTGGGCCACATGGAGCACCGGTCTTTCGTGGTTTGCCTCCACGGGCTCAGCATGCTGCACGGCCTGTGGTCGAGTCAGGCGATGCCGTCGGCGGCGCCGCCGGTCCTGCCGGAGGAGGTGCTGCCGACGGATGGCGGGTGCGAGGCGGCGGTGGCGGAGGCGGCGAACAGCGCGGGGGCCGAGTTGGCTGCGGTGGAGGGCGGCGGCGAGCAGGTGGCGTGGACGGCGGCGGGCGTGGCGGCGGCGTGCGCGCCGCACGTGGGCGCGCGGCTGGGGCGGCTGGGCGTGGCTGACTTGGTCATGTCGCTGAGCAGCCTCACGCGGCTGGGCTGCCGGCTGGAGCAGCGGTGGATGACGCTGGCGGTGGAGCGGGTGAGTTGGCCTTTCGCGGGCGGCGGTGCGCCGTGAGCAAGGAGGGTGGGGCGAGCAGGCGTCGTAGGGGACGGCCTGGGTGGCAGGTCGAACTGCAGGAAAGGGAGCGTGACGCTGCTGCCCTCTGCAGCGACGCCAGGCCTTTCAGGGCTTTCCTGCGTCCTTTCCTCCGTTCCTGTCGCCCTGCCCACAGGTGGCAGCGTCGCTGCAGGACACTGACGTGAACCAGCTGGCGCTGCTGCTGTTCCTGTGCGCGCACCACCGCTGCCCGCCGCCCGCCGCCGTCATGGCCCAAATCTGCTGGTGAGCCCCCGCCGCCGCCCCCCCCACCCCCACTTACCCTTCAGGCACCTCTGTTGCCCCTGCATCCACGGCCTTCCGCAGCACGCTGCAACCCAAAGCAAGCGCCGCCGTGGTGCGACGTGCCTGCCCTGCCTGCCCCTGCATGCTACCCGTTCGCGCGCATGCCTCCGCAGGCAGACGTCGCGGCGGCTGGCCGCCGCGCCGATGCGGCACGTGAGCCTCATGATGTGGGCGCTGGGGCGGCTGCGGTACCGCCCGCCGTCCGACTGGGTGGACCGGGTGATGGAGGAGGTGGCGGAGCGGCGGGCGGAGCTGGGGCCGCACGAGCTCACGCTTCTGCTGCACGGGTGAGCACGCGGTGTTGTAGGGCGGGGTGAAGGGAGGGCAGCGCTAGGGGCAGCGTTCTCATGGGGGAGCAAAGGGCAGCAGTGGGCGCGGGGGCCCTTCTGCTGCACGGGTGAGCACGCGTGGTTTTGCTTGGGGTTGGGGGGAGGGGGTGATGATTTCGAATGGGGAGCTGAGGGCGGGAGTGGGCGCAGGGACCCTGCTGCTGCTCGCACCGCTGAGCCCGGAAATGCTGTGCGCGTGCCTGGGCAGACGGAAGAGCGGGCGCCAAGGCCGCGCGCGCTGTCCCTGGCGTGCACCGGCGTGCAGGCTGGTCTCCATGAGGCACGTGCCTGAGCCCCAGACCAGGGCTGCGCTGCTCATGGCCGTCCGGGCCGCGCTGCAGCGAGGTGCGGCCCTCTGGCTTCCCCTGCCAAAGCCGCTCTTGTGTGCAGTCCGGGCCTGTGCGGCACGGCTCACGCTGGCGGCGGCTGGTGGCCACGCCGATCCGCACGCTCGCCTCGCCACGTTCTGCGTGTGTGCGCCTGCCGTGCGCCGCCTGCCCTTCTGTGCCCGCAGAGGACCTGCTGCCGATGCAGGCGGCGTGCCTGTGCTGGGCGCTGGGCCGCCTGACGCCGGTGGTCGGCCGCAACACGCAGCGCTTCATGCAGCTGGCCGTGCTGCGCCTCCGCCAGGGCTTCACCGCCCAGGGCCTCGCCATGGCGCTCTGGGGCATCGCCAGGCGAGTGCACGTCCGGGTGGCTTGGGGGTCTCGGGAGGTTGCGCCGGTTCGGGCGCCTGACGAGGTGGCTCTCTGGGACGTCGCCAGGCGACTGCATACGTCCGGGTGGCTTGGGAGTCGCCCTGAGGAGGTGGCCCTGAGGAGGTGGCTCTGCGACGTCGCCAGGCGGTTGCTCTGTACCCTCGCCCTTACTGTCTAGTCAGACAGACCAGTTCAGTGCGGGCGGCCGCCAGCTCCTCTTCCCTGCTCTGGACTTCATGCTGGGCAGCTGCGCCGCCTGCGGCTCCATGACTCTTCACGCCCGCTGCCGCCGCTACGCCGCTGCTCCGTGCCCCTGCACAGGTGCGCGACGCGGCCGCCGCCCGTGCGCGGCTGGCTCAAGCCCATGGCGGCCGAGTTCGCCGCCCGCCTGCCCGCGCTGGGCGCCCGCGCGCTGCCCACCGCGCTGTGGGCGCTGGCCAAGCTGGGCTACCACCGCGCGCTGGCCGTGCTGCCGCCCTCGCTCATGTGGCGCGTGTGGGGCGTGGCGCGGCCGTGGCTGCCGGCCATGCACCTCCGGGGGCTCTCGCAGCTGCTGCACGCCTCGGTGTGGGTGCGCTTCTGGCCATACCTCGACGACCTCCAGGTGCGACGGCGCGCGCTTCGCGTTTCGACGTGCGCAATCAGTCGTTTTGCGCGAGCAGTGGGGCACGCCTGCGAGTCGCGGCGAGTGTTCATTCGTTCATGCGCTGCCTGCTCGCCTGCCTGTGCAGGACGCGGCGGACGCGGTGAGCATGCACAGCGCGTCGCTGACGACGCGGGCGCTCCAGGGCATCACCTCGGCGCTGTGGGGCATGCGGCAGCACCGGCTGCGCATCGACCGGCGGTACCAGCGGCGCGTCGCAGCCAAGCGGGCCGCCGCCGCGGCGGACGCAGGCGACCAGCTGACATCCGCCACAGCAGCAGCAACTCAACAGCAGGCGCTGCCGGCGGCCGCGGGCGAGCAGCCGGCGGCGGACGCGGCGGGGGCGGGGGCTGAGGAGGGCCCTCGGAAGCTGACGTGGCGGGTGCGCCACCAGCGGTACGGACGGGCGCTCAAGGCGCTGCGGCCGTGGCAGCCTGTGAGGTGGGCCGTGGAGGCGGCCTCGCCGCCCGGCTTGTCGGTCGTGGTGACGGGCAGCGGGCAGCGCGTGGCTGCCGCGAGCAAGCGGGGGCCGGCGCGCGCGCCTGGTGCTCGGGGGGCCGCTGGCGGTGGACGCTGATGTGCTTGACACCCTGCCCTGCTCACTTCTTGTTCAATCCATGAATGGTCCCATTGAAACGAGGTCATCGCGAGCAAATCAACCATGAACGAGCGTGAGCAGCAATGCAGCGAAACGAAGCGGCGACGCTCCCCTGCGACCCAGCGTCCCAACCTGCCTGAATCGTCTTCTGCTCTACCAAGCGCGAATGCAACAGCAGCGGATCAGTGTACAAGCGGCGTGCCGGCAAGGGAGACTCTCTATAAACCTCCTCGCGGAGCAGCGGGGCGGTCAGGTCCAACGAGGCGCCGGCCGCCGCCGCGCGCACTCCTCCTCGGGCGCCTGCTCCGCCGCCGAGCGCGCAGCGCCAGCGCCAAGCCCGCGGCGCCCTCGCGACAGGGCCTCTCTACACCTCCTCGCGGAGTAGCGGGGCGGTCAGGTCCGACGAGGCGCCGGCCGCCGCCATGCGCCGCTGCGCGCCCTCCTCCTTGGGCGGCGCCGGCGCCGCCGCCGACCCCGCGGCGTCGCCGTTGCCGTTGCCGCCGCCCTCATGCGTGGTCTTGGACTTGACGAGCGCGGCGGTCCTGGCGACGAGCAGCCGCTCGCGCTTCTCGTCGAGGTGCAGCGTGGCGGTGAGCGCGATGGCCACCAGCGACATGGCGGCTGCGAGGTACCACACCACCTGCGCTCAGCAGCAGTCGCAGCATCACGCGGTGTCACAGGCGAGGAGGTCTTGGGCCCACGCTTTGACTTTGGTCGGCAGGCACGACTGAGCTGGTTGGTGAGCGTGGATGGTTGGTTGGGCGCCGCGGGGGGGGGGGTCTTGCCCATGGTGGCGCACCTGGGGGAAGTAGGGGAGCGTGCTGTCGGTGCGGGAGAAGGCCGAGAAGAGGAAGGCGAAGCCGATGGGGCCCAGGCCCGTGGCCAGCGAGCTCGCGCCCTGCACACACAAGGTGAGAAGCGCGTCGACAACAGGTCGACGATCCGCACTCGAGAGCAATCGCCTCGCGGACGCGATTCGCGAAAACGCGAGGGGGGGAGGCGGGAGGGCGAGGTGAGGGCACGCACCGAGAGCGCGCCCTGCACGGCGCCCATGTCGCAGGGGTCGACGTGGCGCGTCTGCAGCGCCACCGAGGCGGGCCAGCTGACGCACGAAAAGGCGCCGACGCCCACCGCCACCAGCGCCAGCGCCTTGGTGGGCGCCACAATGAGCGCCAGGTCCTGCTTGTGCAAGCAAGCAAGCAAGCACACCGCCGAGGGCAGGTTCATCACGACGAGCGATGGGGATCACATCACTCTGCCGGCACCACCCTTTGCGTCACTTTCCACAGGGAATCTAAACGCGGCAATCGCGGCTCTGAGATGACCATCTCAGGGCCACCAGAGCAGGCCAAAGCGGGCAAAGGCTCGTGCACGCCCCCAGCCCCCTCGGCCGGGCACAAGAGCCACGCAGCGCGCACCTGCAGCATGTAGGAGCTGAGGCCGAGCACCAGCAGCCACTGCTCGCCCAGCACGCGGACCAGGTGCGGCAGCAGCAGCAGCTTGATGAGCAGGCCCAGCGCCGCCACCACCATGAGCAGGTGTGCCTGGTCGCGCGTGTTGAAGCCCAGCTGCAGCTGCAGGTACTGCATCAGCATGTCCTGCGGGGACGGGGGCGGCGCGTGAACAGGGAGAGCGAGTCAGTGAGAGGGGGGAAGGACTGCGTCAGCACGTCCTGCAGGATACGCGGCGCGGAATGCATCAGGAAGCAAAAAACCGTGAGCGTGCAGCACGGCGCATGGCAGCGCCGTTCACTGGCAACGAAAACCGCGGCACCAGCGGCTTATCCAGCACATCAAAACTGCTGCTGAGCCAGTTCATCACGGCGCAGCCCACTCCGTGCATGCTGACCGGCCAACGCAGTCCCGCACCGACGACACACCAACAACGCACCTGCGCACCCTCCCACGTCATGGCCACGATGACCATGATCACCACGACCTTGCAGTAATAGGGGCTGCGCAGGATGGCCGCCCAGCCAGCCAGCAGGTCCGCCGCGTGACTGCCCGCCTTGCTGCCCCCCGCGCCCGCCTCCGACGACGACGACGGCAGGCAGCAGCAAGCCCACCGCCGCCAGCCGCCCCGCGCGTCGCGCCGCCTGGCCTCCCGCACCGCCGAGCTGGTCAGCAGCAGCGGCGGCGGCGCGCCGCAGCCGCAGCCGCAGCCGGCGCCGCCGTTGGCACCGCCGGAGCAGCAGCACGCCGCCACAGCGTCGTCCGCGGGCTTCTTCTCGTCGCCGCCGAGCACGCTGACCACCACGGCGGCGCCCTCGCCCGCCCCCAGCCCTGCATTAGGGCTTTGCCCGTCCGCAGTGGCGGCGGCGGCGGCGCGGTCGCCGGACACGGAGGGCCGTCCGAGGGTCGCTTGGCTTGCGGAGGAGGCCGACGCGCCAGAGGGCTTGGGCGAGTGCCTTGGCAGCGAACCGGTCTGCTGCTGCTGCAGCTGCTGCTGCGAGAGCGAGAGAATGAGGCTCTGCTGCTCCACGGCGGAGCTGCAGTGCTGGCCCGTGCGCACGACGCAGTAGCAGGGCGTGCCGTCGCCGCGCGGAGGGCAGCAGCACACCTGCAGGCGCTCGCGGCGCAAGGTGGGCCTGTCAGCACGTGGCGACCTCGCTTCCTCATTCGGTCAAGGGCCAGCACAGGAGGAGGGACGCATCGCAAGCATGGGACGGGAGCACGGCACGCAGCCCGTCACTCACCAACGGCTCGTCCTCGTCGTCGTCGCCGCCACCGCCCACGCCCGCCGCCCTGGCCCCGCCGCCGCAGCACCCGCCGCCACCGCCGCCCTGCTGCTGCAGCAGCGTCAGCGTGTGCTCGTGCGCGTGCGGCACGATGTTGGGGATGGGGTCGAAGTCCAGCAGCCCAGTGGTCTCCAGCGCGCCCATGCGCGCCTGGCCGCTGGGGCCGCCCGCCGTCCACACGCCGCCGCTGGCGCCGCCGCCGCCGCCGCAGCACCCGCCCTTCCCACCGGCAGCGGCCGCAGTGGCGGGCGCGCCGCAGCAGCCGCCGGCGCCGCCGCTCTTGCAGGCGCAGCCAGGCGGGCAGTTGCAGCGGCCCTTGGCAGGTGGCTTGGTGATGGAGGGGGGTGCTGCAGTGGCGGCGGCGGTAGTGGCGCGGGACTGTGCTGCGAAGGGCGAGGCGGCCGGCTTGGGGTTGTGGGGCACGGCGGGCGCCTGGTGCGGCGAGGGCGGCTGGTAGACGCCCTCTTGCGCCGCCGCGGCCGCCGCCGCGCTGAGCAGAGGCTCGGTGAGCGTGCCGGCGGCGGTGGCGATGCCGTCATAAGGGCTTGCGTTAGGGTTAGGGTTCGGCGGGGCGCTGCTGCTGCGCGCCTTGGTGAGCGCGGCGGCGGCGGCGTTGAGCGCGGCGGCGGTGGCCGAGTTGGGCGAGCGCAGCGCGCGGGCGGCGACGACGCGGGGCGCCGTCTCCTCGATGAAGAGGAGGGTGTAGAGGAGCGTGGCGACGATCAGCGACACGCACACGTACACTGCGCGCACACGCGGTGAGTGAGGGGCACGCGTGGCAGGGTATGCGGGTCAGCGGCGAGGGGCGGCGATGAGCGACACACGCCGTGTGCACTGGGTGTGCGGTGAGGGGCACACGGGGCAGGGCATGCGGGTCAGCGGCGAGGGGCGTGCATGATGCGTCCACTGCGCGCGCGCGCTATGATCAGCGCCGAGCGTGTCGTATGGATGGAGCAGAAACCTCGCGCTGGCCCGCGGGCGGCCGAGCACACACAAAAGAAAAGAGCACTGGCGCCGCAGAGCAAGAGGGCGTGCCGCGCGCGCCCGCCAGGGGACTGCACAGCGGGGGCGGCGGCGCCGCCGCTCCATTTCCGTGGCGCGGCGCACGCACCCGCCGCCTGCGTGTCGATGTAGCCGCCCAGCAGCGGCCCGACCAGGATGCCGATGGAGAAGCAGGCCGACAGGTAGCCAATCGCCGTGGCCCGGTGCGCCTGCAGCAAGAAGGAGCAAAGGAGCGAGGGCGCACGCAATGCCCTCAAAGCACTAGTCGCCCAGACCTGCCCAGCTGCAGATTAGACGCATCTGTACGAGGGTGCGTGGGTAGGCCTGCCCGCCCCTAACCCCGAGCCGCGAAGCCTGGGGTTAGCGAGATGGCGCCCACCTGGTGCAGCCGGTCGGCGATGCTGGTGAGCGCCATGCTGAAGCTCGAGACCATGCCGTTTAGGGCCGACATGGGGTAGTACCTGCGCGGACGCGACGGCGCGGTGGAGGGGAGATCTCGCCAAGCGTGAACCAAATTGCCAGAGGGCACGCGGGAGGGTTAGGAGGGAGGGGGGCGAGCGCGCTGCGGTGACTCTGTTGAGGGAGCCAGCCACGAGCCCAGGCGTTGCGCCCCTCTGCACGCTTGTCGGCCCACCCAGAAGCTCCACACTGTGCGCAGTTCTCCTGGGGGAATCCGCTGCCTGACAGCGCGTTGGCTGCTCAGCACCCAAAGGCCCTGCACTGCTCTGCTGCCCTCAGGGATCCGCTGCCTGACACCAGACTGGCTGCTGAACCCCTGCGTCGCCGCCGACGGGCGCGTGCATCGTCCGCGCACTCACAGCTCGATGGGCACCCAACCCCAGCAGAAGACCATGAGCACCAGCATGGGCAGCAGCGCCAGCGACACGCCCGCCATCATGAAGGGCTTGCGGCCGAAGTGGTCGCTGAGGCGGCCCACCACGGGCGCGCACACGAACGAGAGCACCGTGCCCGAGGCAAAGGACGTCCAGGACGTCCACATGACGGCCTGCAGAGACGGCCAGGGTGCTCCGCAGCCGGGTGTGAATGGGAGCGGGGCTGCAGTGGTTTCAAAAGGGCTGAGGAGTCCTCCTGACCTGGCGGTGCGCGTCGCGGCAGTAGGGCGGGCTGGTGGCCGGCGTGAACTGCTGGCAGTCGACGTAGTGCCCCGCGGCTTGCGAGGCGAAGCCGTTGGTGACCAGCGTGGGGATGACGGGGAAGAGCGTGGCGAAGCCTGCGTGTTTGCCGAGACGATGTGTGCGGCCCAGCACAGGCGAGCGTGTCCACACCGGGCACGGCGGGCGCACTCGGCGCAATCGGGAGCGGCCGTGCGCTGAGGCACCAAGGCACGCCCTGCTCGACGCGCCACTGCGCTCGCTGGGCGCGATCCTGGCGAGTTTGCGCGCCAAGACAACGTCACCCTGACGACCTGCCCGCAGCCCACAGCCAGGCGGAGGTGACGCGGCCGCTGGAGCGAGCAGCCCAGGCGACAAGAAAGGCAATGTCGACGAGCTCTCAGCCACGCTGCAGCGAGGAAGCCGGGCGCTCACCCACGCTGTAGAGCAGCATGCACGGAAAGAAGCGCCATACGCCGGACGCGAAGAGGACAGAGAAGAGCGGCTGCTTCTCCTGGTTCTCATACGACGCCACCAGCGCCGAGCTCGTCCTCGAGATGGACACCATGCCTCCCGCTGCAGCTCCTCCTGCTGCTGCCGAGTTGGATGGCCTGCGAGCGCCCATCGTGCTCGGGGGACAAGCCTGGCCCGCTGCTCAACGACAGGCTAGCGTGGCTGCGCGGCCATGTTGTGGATTCGGACTCCGCTTGCTCGCTTGAGTGGGGGGCGAATCCGACGCAAGACCTCAGTTGGGGGGGAAGCGCTAGAGAGCAGAGCGGCCTTGTTTGCCGAGAGGCCACAGGAATGGGCTCCCTTGACCCTGAGCAGGCTGCTGCCACTTCCCCGTCATCATCCAGCCCTCCGGCTGGTGCACACACCTTGGCCGTGGCGAAGAGCAGGCAGCGCCGGGTGCTCGAGGCCTCGTGCAAGGCGGCCGTCGCCATCGTGGGCCTGCGCATCGGCGTGTCGGTGCTGCGGAGAGTCGGTGAGTTCCCGTGGTACCATCGCCGTGCTCCCATCGCAGTGATTGGCACATGCCCCGCCATCATCGCGCACGCGGCACCTCTGCAGGGCGGCTGCTGTTTGGCAGGGGCAAGGGCCAGGCGCAGGCCAAGCAGCGGCTGAGCAAGTTTGCGCAGGAGGCCGCGCCTGCCCAACCGCTGCCCGTGGTGCGCTCTCCTCCGCATCCCTCCAGCTTGACACACGTCAGCGCTCTCGTGCAGACCTCTACGACATATAGCGACTCACCCACGCCACGGACCGCTCGAATGCTGCCTGCAGGTGCCGCCCTCGGCGCACTGGGCGCCCCTCGACGCCGAGGGGCCCTCCATCCCTCCCGACTACAAGGTGCTCGTCTCGGCCACGCTGCCATGCTCCGTCTACACGCTCTACCACTACGTGCTCAGCCAGCAGTCCAACTGGCTCCAGCAGCAGCACGAGCAGGCGCGTGCTCCCTCGTGCAGGCCATCGCTCCACCGCCACGTCGCACACAATGACACGAGCCAGTCGCCCTGCGGTGTGCGCGGTGCGCAGATCGACAAGCAGTACAACTACGCCAAGACGGCGTGGCAGCCCGCGCCCGCCAATGCCGCCGACTACCCCACCCCCGACGTGAGCCCCTCCCCTCCCCTTCGCACTCCCCTCCCTTCGCAGCACACACTCGCTCCACACGTCTCGGCCCCGCGCCGCCCGGCCGTGCACACGCGCCTCACTCCCGCCTTTCGCCTTCCCACTGCTTTGCTTTCGCTTCCTTCTGCAGGACCACAGCATGCTGCAGCCCATGGGCAAGTCGGTCTTTGACTTTGCTCTGGGCGCCGCCGAGGCCGGCGCACACGGCTTCGTCCGCACCGTCACGTTCGTCACGCCGCCCAAGCCGCCCAACTCGGCAGACACGCGCTGCGTGCAGCGGCAGCAGCTGTGCGTGGGGCGCGGCGGCGCGCTGGTCATGGCCACCGCCATGAACATGCTCGACATCCCGTTCAAGGAGAACTTCCTCGTCAACACAGCGTGGAGGGTGGAGCCCGGCGCGGCGGGCGCCGGCGGCGCCGGCACGTGCACGCTGACCATTTACGGCAAGGTGTGTGCAGGGGGCCTGGTGTGGTCGCGTTGTGTAGGAGGCGGGGGCACCCGCCCGTTGACCGTTTACGGCAAAGCGTGAGCGGTGCGGGCGGCGGCAGGGAACAGCGAGGCAGGAGGGCAGCATCGAGGGCGTTTGCGGCTCCAGCGCGGGCACCGCTCGTGGGCAGCGCGCCAGCGCGTGTGGCGCACCCCACCAGTATGCCGTGCCGCGCTTCCGCTCTGCAGCCAGAGGTCACGCACCCCCTCTGTGTGGCGTCGCCCTTGGTCCCTGCAGGTGCACTTTGTCAAGGGCACGCTGGTGGCGGGCATCATCCGCGCCACCACCTTCCGGGACCTCAACAGGTGCGCGGGGACGCAATCAGAGGCCGGCCCTGTACCATCGTGCGCTTCTGACACGGGCGCGAAATGTGTCCGGACACAAGCCCCCCTCTCCGTGCGTGCGCGTCTCCCAGTCTTCGCCAAATTTGCCGTTGCTTTGTGTGCTGTGCGTGCTGTGCGCGATGTGCCCCCCGCAGCTTCTACAAAAAGGTGCTGGAGAACCTGCAGGCGCTGGCGGCGAGCGCCGCGCCGGTGCCCGAGCCCTCGCCTAGGGCTCAGGCGGGGCCCGGCGCATGGGCGGCCGCCGGCGCGCGCGCGCTGGTGCGGCAGATGAGCGGCACGCACGGCGCGGCGGCAACAAGGGGGTCGGCGTCGGGGTTCGGCGGCTTGCACTCGGCAGCTTCCGGGCAGCTTCTGCCCAGCGCCGACAAGCCGCTGGCTTACACCATGCCGGTGGGCAAGCAGCTGCGGGTGCTGCTGGTGCTGGGCATCCTGCTGGCCACCGTCGCGCACCAGGTGTGTTTTCCTTTGCTGCGGGCCCTTCAGGTCGCTGAGATGAGAAGTGGCGGAACGTCCAGCCCGCTCATGACGTGCGTGCCTGCACCATGCTTTGCTTCTTTTTCGTTGTCGCCTTGGTCGCCGCCGTCGAGCGTCCGCTCGGGCCCCACGTGCACTTTGTTTGCGCTGCTGTTGCTTGCGCAGGTGATCCTACAGCAGGAGTTGCAGCAGGTGCGGCAGGCGCTGCACTTGCCGCCCGTTGACCCGCTGGGCAGGGCGTGGGGCGGCGTGGAGGAGCTCCTGGCGCACTGGGCGCGGCAGTAGCGCCTTCTCCGCCGAGCGGGTCTGGCCTCTGGCACCAGGCGGCCTGGAGGAGCTCCTGGCACACTGGGCGCGGCAGTGACCTCTCTCCCACTCACCCTTGGTTCTGGCACCTGGCAGCAACGCCGCGGCGTGCGTGGTTGCTGAGCAGTTGGCGCGTTGGACACGACAAGATTTCATCGCGGCGGTACCGGCACCTGCTGTGTTTGATGCCTTGCACAAGGAGCGGCGGACGAATCGAATGCATGCGCTGGGCTCTTGACCCAGTCGCGCAGGCTGAGCTCTTCTTCTTCCACTTGCTGCTGCTGCTGACAGTGTGACGCTCCCCACCTGCATGCTCTGCAAACGGCTCCCTCCCTTGGTGAGGCGCGAGGCACGCGTGTGCGGCGGGCGTCCTGCCTCGCAACGTCGTGTCGACTGGCTAAAGGCTTTGCAGGTCCGCTGAGAGAGGGCAGGGCAAAACTTGCTGAGGGCGGGGAGGGAGATCTCCATCCCGCCCCATCAGCGGAAAACGGCGGCGGCAACGCCGGCATGGTCACGACACGCACGACAAAAACGAATAGAGACTGCTCAAGAGCACCTGGTGAGGGCGGTGCGCACCCCAAAACCCACGGGTCCGTTCACGAGGACACCACGCGTGGGCCCTTGGCACATAACGCATGACAGGAGCCAGCAGCACACGGAAGCACAGCAACGCGGGCAGCGCAGAGCGAGTGGGAAAAGCATCGCAGCATCGTCCCAGTCCGCACAAAAGCCATGGCCCATCTCGCTGTCCGTCCGCGCCAGTTGCTGGTGGCGCCGCCACGAGCGCACCGCGCCTCCGAGCAAGGCCGCCAAAGAGAGACGACGGAGCGACCAGGGTCTCCGCCTCCTCCTCCCTCGTCACGCGCTTGGCGCAACTGCGTTGCGCTCTGCTCCCACCGCAGGAGGAAAACAGCGTTGTGCTTCCCTTCCTTCTCACGCCTTGGGCGCCTCGGACGCGGCGGGCGCGGGCGCTGCCGCCGCGCCCTCGGCCGCCGGCGCAGCCGGCGCCGCCTCCGGCGCAGCGGCGGCGGCGGCCACCGGCGCGGCCGCCGGGGCCGCCTCGGGCGCGGGCGGCGCCGGTGGCGCAGGGGCGCTGGCCGGCGTCGCGGCGGCGGCCGCCGCGCCCTCGGCCTCCTTGTTGTTGCTGGCGGCGCCGGCGGCGGCGAGCAGCACCAGCGCGGCAAGGGAGCCGCCGACGGGGGCGGCCAGCGCGCTCAGCGACGTCTTGGGGGCCTCGGCGGGAGCCGCGGCGGCGGGCGCAGGCGTGGGCGCAGGCGCGGGCGCGGGCTTGGGGGCGGCGACGACGGCGGCGGCGGGCTTGGGCGGCTCAGGGGCCGGCGCCGGGGCGGGCGGGGGCGGCGGGGCGGCGGGCTCGGGGGCGGCGGCGACGGGGGCCGGGGGAGGAGGGGGAGGCGCGACGGGCGCGGGGGGCGGCGGGGGCGGTGCGGGCGCCTCGACGGCGACGGGCGACGGGGGAGGCGGGGGAGGGGGCGCGGGGGCGGGGGGCGGCGCCGGCTTGGCGGGCGCGGGCGTGGCGACGACGGCCGTGGGCTTGGGCGGCTGCGGGCGCCAGGCAAGCGGGCGGGTGAGAGGCTCAGTGCCATGAGCACCAGCGCTGCGCTGTCCTTTGCTGCCTATGCTGCGTGCGGTGGCTCCACTCCCTCTGCGTAAGCTGGCCAACCCCACAGAGCTCTCCCTCCAAAGCACCCGTCTCACCACCGAGGTGGTGAGAGAAATGCTTGGTGGTGATGCGCACCACTGTGGTGGTGAGAGAATAGCTTACCCAGGCCCCCATCGTCCCTCCACCCCTGTCACCAGCCTCACCTCGTTCTTGGTGGCCAGCTTGAGCGCCACCTCCAGCTGCTCCTCCCGGCTCAGCTCGCGCGGCGCCGAGGACGTCGACGTCGACGAGGGCGCCGCGTTGAGGTTGAGCAGCACGCCGGCGCCCACCGCCAGCGCCAGGCCCAGCACGCCGCCCACCGCCAGGTTGCTCGGCTCCTCGCTGGAGGCGCTGGAGGCGGCGGGTGTGCGGCCGGCGGGGCGGGCCGCCACCTGCGGCACGGGCGTCGGGCGGGCTCATGCGTGCCAACGGTTGAGCGAGCGCACGCTGCAGAGCGGTGAAGGTTCACTGAGCCGAGCCCGTCCCTCCATGTGCTGCGTGGCTTGATGCCAGCGCCCTGTGGAGGGTGGGCGCCCACGCCCCTGAGAGGAAGGAAAGCGTGGAGCAAAAGCCCGCTCCTTGAGCCTCACCTTGGAGGTGCCGGCCTTGGCGGCCACCTTGGTGCTGGCGCCAACCTTGGATACCACCTTGGTGCCAGGCGCCACGCGCGCCGTGCCCGGCGTCACCTGCCAAAAGCAAACGCGCGCGCATGCAGCGCGCAACCCTCGTTTGCTCGTCGCCCACACCACCACGCGTTTGCTGCTGCCTGCCCTGGCGTGATTGGCCGAATCCAATCCACGGCGACGCGTGCCTGCATTCAGCGCACCTTTGCCGTCCCGCCGATCCTGGCCGTGCCGCCAATCACCTTGGTGCCGGGGCGCGCCGCGGGCGCCGGCGACACGGAGCGCGTGCCGCCGCGCGCCGGAGACACGGCGCGCGTGCCCGCAGAGGGCGCCGGCGACAGCGCGCGCTTGGGCGGCGGCGGCGGCGAGGCGGCGCGCTTGGGCGGCGGCGGCGCCGGCTTGGCGCGCACGGCGGGCGCGGCCTTGCCCTTGGAGGGCGCGGCGGCGGCCGGGCTCTTCTTGCTGTCTCCGGAGCGGCTGGAGAAGATGGCGGCGGCGGCCACGATGGCCGCGGCGCCGCCGGCGAGGGCCGAGTTGACGGCGGCGGGGGCGGCATCGGCGGCGGCGGCGGGGGCGGCAGCGGCGGCAGCAGCGGCCTTGGCGGCGGGGGCAGGCGGCGGTGTGGGCTTGGCCGGCGCGGGCGTGGCCTTGGTCGTTGCGCGCAGTGAGGTGGTGCTGGGGTCGACCTTGGGGGCGGTGGGCGCGGGCGTGGCGGCGCCGAAGCGGCGGGCGGCGGCCTGGGTGGAGCTGCCGGTGGAGACGGAGCTCTGCATGCGTGGTGTGCGTGGTGTTGCGTTGCTCTGGTGCTGGCTCGTGCGTATGGAGTACGCCGCGCCCGCGCCCCTCGGGGCATCCTGATGCTGCACGAATGCTGCACGTTGCGACGCCAGCCTTGCTGGACCGCCGATCTGCCGCTGGTGCCCGACCTGCCACTTTGGCACCGCCACCTCATCGCCTCGATCTCCGTTGGACGCGCACCTCGTAGAGGCTCAGGGCGTCGAGGGCATGCGCTGGGGCAGTCAGCAGGCTGCTCGCCACGAGCAGACCGGCCAGGAACCCGCTCGGCGAGCTGCTGCTCTCCTCGTCCCTCTGGCCTGCGCGGGCCTTGATGGCGCAGCGGGCGATGCTGGGGACACGGCGAGCAGGCAGCCAGCTCGGTGCTGCGCTGCTACTGGCGCGCCTGGCGGCCGATTGCGCGAGCGCCATCAGTCGTGAGTCTGAGCTCAAAGGGTCAGACCCGGAGGAGAGCGAGTTCCGGCGGTCCTGTGGCGCTGCAAGTGTGCAGGCAGGCGCTGGTGGTCACAGATGGGCGTCGCTGTGAGCTCGATCCGCCCTCGCTCGGCCGCAGCGATGAGGGCGAACTCCATGCCCCCCAAGGGAGGATCGCGACCGGCCGTGGGCCAGATAGCTTGAGGTGCGGTGCTTGCTTGCCTGCTCTTGTGCCCCTCATGGGCCGCGGCCCTCTGGGTGTGCGTGGCCGTGCGGGGTCGTGGTACGCAGATGGCGCGGTGCCCCCTCTCCTGTTGGGGCCTGTGAAGTGGAGTGAGTGCGCTGAATGTGATGCATGCACGTTCTTGCTCCTCCTTTGCCTGCGCCCACGCCCGCCACCAAGATCCCCATGCCCACGGCGCGAAGCGCAGGCGCAGCCACACGCGAAAAGCACACGCACATTCATCCAGCAGAGCTCTATCACTCTCTGTCGTCCACTGTGTTCCTCGCGAGCGCCTGAGGAAGGCTCCCGCCATCAGCGCTCGCCCATCGGGCGCGCGGGCCGAGCCCCCACAGGATGCCGCTCTGCTCAGGTGAGCGCGCAGCACCGCGCTGGCGGTGACCACTTCCCTGGAGCTTTGCACGGCGGCGAAGCTGGTCTCCGTGCGCGCGGGGTACGAGCTGATGCAGATGTCGCTCCCTCTTTCGCTGCAGACCCGCCGACCGGCCTGCCGATGCACGCGCCGCGCGTGACATGGGAGCGCATGATCACGAGCCGCGACCTGCCGGCCATCATCTCGTGGACGCAGCAGGGCGCGCCGCTGCTGCCGACCTCCAAAGTGCGCGCCTCGCTGCATCCACGGCAAGCAAGCATCCGCCCCAGAGGCAGCGCCGCAAGGCCTCAGAGCGCTGTCTCGCACCTGCGCAGGAGCCCCGGGAGAACCCGCTCTTCGCCAAGAGCGCCCAGGACTGGTTCAACCGCCTGCCCGACGACACGGCGCGTTCCGTCGTCAACATGCGGTGCGCACCACACTGTGCGGCCCCCAAGCGCAACAAGCACCTTCAACCGTGGTGTGTAGCACACTGGGGCATGCCGTGCGTCACGGCGATGGGGTGCGCAGGCGCGCCGTGCTCCACGAGCACACGGCCCAGGTGCTGCCCTACGCCCGCCCCGCCCGGCCCAACCAGGCACGTCAACGTCCACACAGCCACAGCCAGAGCAATAGTGGATGGGCACAGGTCCTAGCTTGAGTCAATGCCTAGGGCTGACATGCTCACGTCGCGGCGCCCCTTTCACGCCACAGGTGCAACCGCCAGAGGTGCTCGACGCGCTCAGCCTGCTGTACAAAGACGCCACCCCGTACCCCTTCCACCTGGTGCGGCATCGCCAGCAAATACTTTCACCTCCCTGTAGAAGCTCGCGTCTCGCCGCAGCTAGAGATTGTTTGTCGAAAGGAGCCGGACGGCTGCCGACGTGCCTGACGTTCGCAGGCGGGAGAAAAGGTGCGCGCCGCGCTGGGCATGCCCTCCGCCGGGCTGCCCGCCGGCCTCGTCGCGCCCGACGTGCCGCCGCCACAAGCGGGCCCGTACCCGGGCCTCACGGTGCAAGAGCAGCAGCTGCTGCAGGTGCGCGGCTAAGGCATGTGCGGTCATGATCCTCCGGGGTGACAGGGGGCAGCACACCCCGCACCGTGCACGCAAACGGAATGAGTCACGGACGTTACGGACGTTGCGGAACGGGGCCAAGGAAGGAGCAGCGGCAACGGCGAGCAGGGCGCCTGACGCGTGGTGCTGCGGCCCCGGCGACACCGCAGGCGCACGGCCTGCTGCAGCCGCCGCCGCCGCCCCCCGGCGCCCTGGGGCAGCCGCAGCAGCCGGGCGAGCAGGACGCCACCAAGACGTGGCTGGGCTCCGTCTTCAGCCGCCGGCCCGCAGGTAGGAAGGCAGGCGCCCCGCCCTGCACAAACGTGGCTGGGCTCCGTCTTCAGCCGCCGGCCCGCAGGTAGGTAGGCAGGCGCCCCGCCCTGCACAAACCAGCTCGGCAGAGACGGCTCCACCAGATGTAAAGCTCAACACACACACCTGGACAGCAGCTCGCGCCGGCTCTGCCCGCACGGGTGTGCTATCCTCCCTGCGTAGCTACGCGTCAGTAGAGCCTGAGTACGTGCCGGCCTGCGCCACACTGCGCTGCCCTGCACAGGGCCGCAGCACCAGCCCGGCGTGCTGGGCCTGGGCCCCGGCGGCGCCATCCTGGGCCTGCCGCAGCCCGAGCCGGGCCACCCCATGCCGCCGCCCAACCCGCAGGAGCTGCCGCCCGGCCTGCAGGGCCACGTGCACGCGGCCGCGCAGGCGCAGCCCACGGCGGCCGACTACGCGCCGCACACGCAGTACAAGGGTGAGCGCGAGCGGGAGCCTTTCGCGGCGCCGTCCTCCTCTTCTGCGCGCCCGCCTCACCCATTCGCGATGCTCGCGTGTGTGCGTGTTGGGTGTGCGTCTGTTTGGCCAGCTCGGCGGGGCCAGAGCCCAGCTCCTGGGCGTGTCCGATGCCTGTTGCCACCATCTGCTTGCCAGAGATGGCCCCACCAGACGTAAAGCTCAACGCACCGCACGTGCACTGCGATGCGCAGGTGACGAACCGGACCCCATTGCCGTGCCCTGGTACGAGGCCATGAACGCCTTTGCGCCGATGAACTACAGGTGGAACAACCTGGACGTGGCGCCGCGCGCGCCGGGCGCCGCGCCAGCCACGGCGCCCGTGGCGCCCGGGCAGCTACCGCCCGAGCTGGCCGTGGGGCCCGTCGGCGTCGGCGCACCAGTGAGACGCTCTCCGCTGCCTCTTTGCCTCGTCCGGGATGACCTGCTCTGGGTTCCACCTCACCATGGCAAGCAACAAGAACGAAAGCAACGCTGCGTCCTCGTCGCGCGCAGGTGCCGGGCGTCATGCCCAACGCCCAGCAGCCCTTCATCCCCACCGTCCCGCCGCAAATTGCCTACCCGACTCCCCCTGACCCTTCCCCTCGCGCCGCTCCCCTCTGGCATCCCCCCCTCCGCCGCATTCCCCGGTGCCCCGCCCTACAGCGCGCCGTCGGGCTACTACCAGCCCAGCCAGGCGCCCCTCCCACCCGGCGCTTACGGCGCGCCGCCGAGCCAGGCGTCGGCCTACTCGGCGGCAGGGCTGCTGCCGCCCGGCGACCCGCTCACCCGCCAAACCGCCGCCATGCACGGCGAGGTGCAGAGGTACCCCAGCTACCCGCCAGGCGCGCAGCCGCCGCCGCCGCAGCCCGGGCAGTACTACGGCGCGCCGCCCTCGCAGTACGGCCCCCCCTCTGGGCAGTACAGCCAGCAGTACGGCCCGCCCTCTGGGCAGTACGGCCAGCAACCGCCCTACGGCCAGCCATCTGGGCAGTACGGCCAACAGCCGTCCTACGGCCAACAACCGTACTACGGTCAGCAGGCCCCCTACCCCGGCGGCCAGCAACCGTACTACGACGAGCGGTACGGCGGCTACAACCGCCAGGGCCTGCCGCCGCAGCAGCAGCAGCCGCGCCGGGGCGGGTACGGCATCGATCAGGAGGACCCCTACGGTCTGGACGCTGAGGGCCCGCGCGGCAACGTCAAGCCGCGCATCTCGTCCGAGGGCAGCGGCTTACCCCGCCGCCAGGGCGGCTACGGCCTCGAGTCAGAGCGGCCGGGCGGCGCCCGCGGCGGCGGCCGCGACGAGGGCTTTGGCCTGGGGGCGGAGAGCCCGCACCTGGGCGGCAGGCCTCAGGGCGGCGGGTACGGCCTGGAGGCGGACGACGGCGGGCTGCGGGGGGGCGGGCGGGGCGGCAACGGCGGCGGGTACGGGCTGGGGCGGGAGGACGCGCCGCGGCAGGGCGGGGGGCGGCTGCCGGCGGTGGGCCAGCCGGCGCGCCGCGACGAGGGCGGGTTTGGGCTCGGCTCCGAGCTGCCCTCCATCGGCGGCGGCCAGGTGAGTTGTGCATCCTCGTGAGTGTGCGGGTCGCAGTCTTTGAATGTGTGGAGGGGGGGAGCGCAGCGAGAGCGATTCATGTGCCGCCGGCGTCGCCGCAGGTGGGGTCGCAGCAGCGCGCCGGCTCGCCCACGCTCCGCCGCGACTCGCCGCCGGCGGGCAAAGGCGGCGGCGGCGGCTTTGGTCTCGGCGAGGAGATGGCCGGCGGCGCGGCGGCCCGCACCGCCTCGCCGATGCGCGGCGGCAGCGGCGGCGGCGGTGGCGGCGGCAGCGGCTTTGGGCTCGAGTCCGAGGGCCCCAAGAAGCCAGCAGCCGGCGGCGGCGGGTTTGGCCTGGGTAGTGAGGCGGCGGGCGGCGGCGGCGGGCTGCGCAAGCCGGCGGGTGGCCGCGGGCTGGGCGACGACGACGACGACGACGACGTGAGCCTGTCGGGGCAGCGCGCGGCGATCAAGGCCAAGTCGGCGGCGAGTGCGTCGGTGCCCGACACGCCTTCGCTCAAGGGCGGCGTGAGCATGGCCGCGGCAAAGGGGCTCAACCTGCCGTCCACTAAGGGTGCGCTCCTGCTCTGTGGTCGTTTGCGTGTGGCGGGAAGCGAGGCGCACGTCCTGTGGGGTAAAAGTCCTGTGGGGTAAAAGTAACGGACAGTCCCCGCTGCCCCGCTTCGTGCTGCGCAAGCTCAGGTGGCCTGTACGACGACGACGAGGACGAGGCGCCCATCCTGCCGTCGCAGCGCAAGCCGCTGGGCTTTGGCGGGGGCGGGGGCTCGCCTTCGTCGCCCTCCAAGCCGGCCGTGGGCAGCGAACTGAGCAGCAAGGCGGGCGGCGGCGGCGGCTTTGGCCTGGGCAGCGAGCTGGACGACCCCAAGCCCAAGTGAGCCGGAGCGCGTTGTGATGCGAAAGCGTGGCGCGTGGCGCTGGGCTGGTTTGGTGGTCGTGCGTGTTTTTCACGTGCACGGTGCGTGTGGGCTGTTGGGCGCAGGCGTGACCAATCGCCGGCCGCAGCGCGCCCAGCGGCCACTGGCAGCCAGCTGGGCGGGCTCAAGGGCGCGCCGGCGCTGCCGACAAGCAAGGCCAAGTCCGGCGGCTACGGGCTGGGCGCTGAGGACTTCTGAGCGGTTGGCACCCGTGGCGCCGTGATGGCCCTGGGGTGGATGGAGTGTGGCCGTTGACCGAGATGTGAGCAATCAAGCAGCATAATTGTCTTGTGAATGGCTGGCTTTCGCGGCTGTTGCGGGTCTGGTCTGGTACATCTTTGACCTTCCACCCGGCTGCACCTTCGACGAGAAGACGAGGCGACAACAGCGCAGCTAGCAGATGAAAGCGTCAGTGTGGCGTGACGGTGGATAGGTCGCCAGGAGGAGCGGAGGGCCAGGCGCAGCTGCGGCGTTGACTACACCTGTCGTGCCGACATGTCTTCCTCGCAAGGCCTGGCTGCCGCGGTCGCCAGCAGCACTTTCATTGGAGGCATCGTGAACGACGATGGCGCTGTCATCACGCCGGGCCACGAGTCGTCGGCAGCGACTCGCGAGTACCAGGTGAGGTCGGC
>VFQP010001631.1_pt1 | contig 28867 bp, 58 predicted proteins | sample 3512351 | NCBI WGS metagenome assembly VFQP01 (sample SAMN10412372, study PRJNA504923) | tailings metagenome | isolation source: Relicate 1 Philex TSF1 revegetated site | place: Philippines: Tuba, Benguet | collected 2017-08-29
ACACACACACACACACACACACACACACACACACACACACACACACACACACCACAACCACCCCACGCCCCCAGTTATGGCTTGCCCTGCATCACATACTCCTCGACCCAATATGCCGAGCAAAATTACAACTACATTACACAACAGCACCCTCTCCCACTGCGTATCCTGCTTGCACACATCTACACACCACCCTGCATACCTACATCAACAACAACATCAACAACAGCAGCAGCAACACCCAAACCACCACTAGCAGCAGCAGCAGCAGCAGCAATATCATGGAAACTATGGGTCATGACAGTCGTAGTATAGGTACCCTTGAGCGTAGTGTAGTTACCCTGGAGCGAGTGTTGGACCTCAGGCATCAGTTACATGAAGGATTGGTACAGCGCATCCCCCCCCTGAGGGCATTGCGTCAGTGGCTTGAGGAGATGGTGGTGCTGGGTGTGCATGGGGGTGGGGGTGGGGGGGGAGGGGTGGGGTGGGGGAGTGGTGAGGGACACACGCGTGCGGCATTAGTACTTGAGCAGGTGTGTGTGTGTGTGTAGGTGTGTGGGGTTGTTGGCAGTATGGTGCTATGGCTATGATACTTGTGGCACGCGAACACATGTATGTATACACATACATATGTATGTCCATGGATATGTATGTACACATATACATGCACACAGTCATGTACACACCAAGCATGTACACACCAAGCGCACCACCTACGCCCCCAAACAACAGGTACCACTGCTTCGCACGCACCTCATACAAGACAAAGAGTGGCACACCATAGCAGCACGACAGCAATCAAATGTGCTTAGTCCTGCATATGAACGTGTACAGCTGCAGCGGCGCATTGCTGCTATGTCAGACGAGCTGGAGGCGATGCGTGTTTTGTCAGACATACAAGCAACAGTGGGGGTATGATGTGTGTGTGTGTGTGTGTGTGTGTGTATGTGTATGTGCACGTACGAGGCGCCTGTGTCGGTCTATCAACACTCAACCACACCCAATACACACAGCCACACACAAAAAACACAGGAAACACTACCTGTGTCAGGAAACACCCCCCACCCCCCCCAACCATCCCCGCTACCCACGTTTCCACCCACTACCATCCACATCCATGTTTACCGAGCAATGCACAAAGACCAAGCATACACACACTGGGCAACATACACATTTCCATGTGAATCGACACAGTGTGGAGAGGTGGTGGAGGTGCATGGTGTACATGGTACACGGTGGCGGCTGGGACCCCCCCGTCATCTCGATGGAGGGACCGGCGCATCATGGACCCCCTTGTTGGAAGTGGGAAACGTACTGGGACATGATACTAAAGATACCAATAAAGAGAAGAATACCAGCAGCAACGACAATAAGATCAGCACGGAGCACACAATGTGCAAGGAGGTCAACAGCAGTCAACCATTACACGAAAAGCAACATGAACGCATGGTGCGTGCATTTCCGACCAAGGGCAAGCTGCTGGTGGTCCTTCCCAGCCGGGGTCCCCCTTTGGGGGGCTCCAGTTTTCCTCGCACACACACCACACGAGCACATGAGTACACCATTGAAGCCATGTTTCAACTGCCAGCATGTGAGACAAAGCAGCTGCTCGAGGAATGCCAGCATGTGGTTTGGTTGACTGCTGGGAGGTTGGAGGGGCCCTCAGAGGGGCCGTCAGGGGGCCAGGGAGGGGCCGTGGTGCAGCTGCGGCTGGAGAGGGCGGCAGCACCAAGGGAGCGTGTGGAGGGTACATGGTTGGTGTATCAGCCCACACGTGGGGCCATTGCATTTGCTGATGATTGGTGATGGAGTGATTGGGTTTGTATGCCGTTTTGGGCGTTTTTTACAGCAACCATGTGTTTACAACCGCGCATGGCGCCTTTGCACTTCTCTCTGGGAAAAAATAACAAAAAACAACTCAGCATTTGAAGCTGCATCCAGCAGCACGGCAGTTTTTGTTCACCGTCATCTTCATGGTCCCCTCCATGGCAAAGCTGGGCATCGAATGCTGGTACCCACATCCATCAGGCTTGCCCACGCAGTTGCCCTGTGCGTCAATACTGCAGCCATTGATTGCCATGCAATCCAACAGGCCACCCTTGGGGATGGCTGCACATTCTATGGGTATGCCAGAGCAGCAGGTGTTGGGGGTTGTCCAAGAGCAGGTGGCGCCAAGTGGACCCAATCGTGATGATGTGCAGGCAGCTTCCGTGGTGAGGTCGTGACACGGGCTGATCGTGGTATTGTCGACCGAGTAGCCCCAACCAGAGCAGGACGGCGAGGAGGAGGCGTTGGGGGCTGGAGCAGACTGCAGGGTGCGTGCGGTGATGATGGATGTCATCAACAGGATGGCGAGCGACATCAGTACTGGACGACGCATGTTGCTGAGTGTTCTTGGAAACACTGGATTTGGGGTTTTGTTGGGGTGGTTTGTTGAGAGTGATAAAGTGTGTGTGAAGGGGGGTGCGAATGTGTGTGTGGATATTTTTAGTGTGTGCACAGCTCATAAACAGCACCCCAAATATATTCACACAACAAATTGCAGTGGCGTATTGCATACACAGCACCACAAAGGCACACAGCAAAGAGATCTCGTACTTGATGACGGATGATCAAGAAAACAACGGCACGCAAAGTGCGTACTACACAGTGTGCAATAACCTTGAACACAATCTTGGAGATTGTTTAAGGTGCAGCCATCAACACCCATCAACAATCACCCCCATCACAGCTGCGGATGCCGCCAATGCAGCACCTCTAGATGCAGAGGCCTTGCGTAAGCTCAAAGGCAAAGCACCCAAAGTGGATGCTGTAGATCCTGATGAGGAAGAAGATGATGAGGACTTTGAGGCGGTAGGGCGAAGAGGCGGGTGATCACAGTGATGACGGCGCTCCATCATCGACATGGCACACACAGGAGGAGGAGGAGGATGACGATGAAGAAGAAGACGACGATGAAGAGGAAGATGATGACGACGCACCGGCTGCCAAAAAGGCCAAGGTGTGCTGGGTGCAGTGTTTGTCAGGTCGGTACAATGTGTACATCGCGTAGAGACGACATGTACATGCTGTGTGTACACACAGGTGGATGGCAACGCTGGTCCATCTGCAAGCAAGCCCAAGAAGGCAGTCGATGATGATGATGATGATGACGATGATGATGTATGTACAGTGCATGCTACTGTGTAGGATGTGCAGCATCTCTTGTACCTATCATGTCTCTGCTTTTAACAACCACGTGCATGCCTCATATCATAACAACATGCATGCCTCATATACCATCATGGAGGTTATCAATACATCACAACAACACTCCACCATACCTACACACCACCACAGCAACACTCCACCATACCCACACACCACCACAACACACAACCCATCACAACATCACTCACCCACTCAGGATGAAGACCTACCAGAGCTTGTGGAAAACTACTCAGGTGATGAACTTGACCCCGGAGCCATCATTGCAGGGGGCCGGAGGGCTCGTCGGGGTCGTGCGCAGTTTGCCTCAGACCCAGGGGTGAGGCAGTATACGAGCACAGCTGCCAAAGACAGCGATGAGGATAGCTGGTGAATGCTGGTGCATGATGGCGTTGTTGCTGTGCACATCTGCTGTCACCATGTGCATGTGTAAGAATACCCGTGTGCCTGTGTAAGAATACCCGTGTGCCTGTGTAAGAATACCCGTGTGCATGTGTAAGAATACCCGCGTGCATGTGTAGAAGCATCTGTGTGCATTCCTGAGAGCACATGTGACATGGTCAACATGTGGTCACAATTGCTGGCATGCATGTCGGGCAAAAAGGTCTTGTTACCCGCAGCAAACAAAACCATCGAGAGACATCTTCCTGTTACACATGTTGCTGCTACACATCTTACTGTTACACGTGTTGCTGCTACACATCATGCAGCAACCACCAGCAGCAGCAGAGGAATGAAAGCAGAGAAGTGAGGGCAACAATGGGATGTGTGCTTGGGCTGAATGCTATAGAAATGAAAAAGGCTGCACGATATTGGAACGAAAGGGGAAATGACATTCCATGAAAGAGGCCCCTGCTTGTGTACCCACTCACCTACAACAGCAGTATGCCAATATGCATGCATTCGAAAATCAACATCATTGTGCACATCCTACAACAACATGAAACATCACAATACACTTGCACACACAGTAACACACACGTATTTGTTGTCAGCAGTACACATACAACAATTCAAACAATCTCCACACTATCACCATCATCACCATCGTCATGTCCTCATCATTTCATCAGAGTAGCTTCACCACAAATACACGCGCATTATACATGCATTACACACGCACACCATGCATTACACGCACACACATCATGCATTCACCACACCCCACATTCTACTTGCAATACCAATACACCCCCTGCTTACTGGCATCAGGTACCACGTGCTTGACATGGGGTTCGTCATCCCACAGAGCTTTGAATACAGGTCGTGCATCATACATGTAGTAGTCCTTGAGGATGGGTTTGATGGCTTCTGTTGCCTGAGCGTTGATATAGAGGTTGATATAGGGGAGATGATATAGGGGAGAGGGTGTTGTGAAAGAAAGGGTGTTGTGAGAAGAAAGGGTGTTGTGAAAAGAGGAGCGGGGGGAATGGCTGGACACATAATCACACACACACATACACATACACACTACACACATATACATACACACACCTCTTGTGCATGGTAGTGGGGGATTTGGGAAAAGAGGTGATGGCACACATGAGTATCAGCAATGTGGTGAAACACAATATCCTGTATATGTGGGTGTGTGTATGTATGTTCGTGCATGTGTATGTATGAGAGAAGCCAAGGTGTTTCTGTGTGTGTCATGTACCCACAACCCATACACTCAAATACAACAATAACACATACCCTCACACAACATCAACACCCCCCCACACAACAAACCACCCCCCAACAGCACAGCATACCAGAAACCCATATGAGCGGTCGACAGTGGACAGTGCACCCCGTAGCCAATCCCACTCACTGGAATCATAGTGGGGCAATGCAGGATGGGTGTGTTGCAAAAACGTGATGGTCACCAGCCAATGGTTGACCACCAGGTAGGGGATGAGGTAGACACGCAGCAACCAGAGCCATCCCATGCTGCTGCCCAGGTAGCTCAGCGTGCCCAGCACGCCAAGGAGACCAATGTCAGAAAGAAGGACCTCAACGCGCTCACGTTTGGAAAAAATGGGGGAATAGGGGTCGAAATGGTTGGCCTAGTGGGGTGGTGGGGTGGGGGTGTGGTGATCACATGGGTATCAACGATGATGATGATCAAGTTCAAAAAAACACCGGTGTGTACATCACAACCAACTCCTCCTCAATAGACACCCTCCCCAAAAAAAACACAGCATACCCATCGTGGATAGGGTCGCCCAGAGGCATTGATCATCAAGTACAGTGGCCATCCAATGATGGGCCGCATAACCACTTTAATCAGCCTCAACAGGGGCACGTCTTGATACTCTTTCAACGTCTGCACAATCCCCACATCATTTGACTTGCCCACCTTGACAGGCACAAAGACCTCGTCCTTTTCCATCGACCCCGTGTTGGAGTGATGGCGGCGATGGGAAAACTTCCAGCTAAAGTAGGGCACCAGCAGGAGCGAGTGCAGCACAAAGCCAGTGACGTCATTGATCAACTGGGAGGAGCTGAATGCTTGGTGGCCACACTCATGGGCAATCACCCACATGCCGGTTGCAACAGCGCCCTGGCAATACCAATACAGTGGCCACGCGATGCACTGCAGCAACCATGGCAACCTGTCAAAATAGGTGGTGGCCTTGTACAGCAGCGCAATCAGCACCAGATCCACTGCTAGATAGGCAAAACTGCGTAGTGCGGAGCGATGAAAGCAGTGGGGAGGAATCGCTTTGCGCAATGTGCCAATAGTAAAGTCGGGCTTTTCACACGGTGCCTTGTTGTTTTGTTTGATGGCTGTGATCTGACACATCTTGATCTTGATGCGCAGAGTGAGTCTAGGTGAAATGATCAACAATTTGGAGTGAATATGTTTTTGTGATGGAGGTTGATGGTAGCTGTCTGGCACAGCACATATCCACACGCACTTGATGATGAACAACCATAACTAGCAAGTACACCTTCTTCGCCCCCCTTGATGTGCACACATCAGGTTTCTATTCACTATTCTCTTGTTACATAGGCTGTCTTGTCATATAAACTGTGGAGGAGCCCCCCCTCCTGTCAGCTCGCTGCAGCCACAATACCTTGTTTGGCTTGTGCACAGGCCCCCACCAGCGCCCCCAACTGCAGCCGCTCATTTGTACCAGACGCCAATCGGTGCTCGATATCAGCCAGCGCTTCAACCAGCTCAATTCGCACAGGTGTTGGCATGTGAATGCGCATCACCCATGCATGCAGGTCTTGCAGGATATCTGCCAATGCGTATCCCTTGGCCACTTGAAGCTCTGAGACACCTGGTGTGTTTTGAGGGGGGGCAATGTGCATGTGTGTGTGTGTGTCTCTGTGTTGGGGGAGGGGGACCAAAAAGCAACAAAAACAAGCAACAAATAAGCAACAAATAAAAGCAATAAGGAAAAAGCCATTGGTGAGCTTGACTAATACAATACATGCCAACAATTTACCACATACGTTCAAATGCTATGGACACTGGTTCATTAAGAAGCCACTGCATGCAATGTTCGATATCCTCTGGCAGTGGTTGACCTGTACTCAAATACACCGTCTCTTGTGTGATGGAATCAGATGCCATTGCTGTTGACTGTGTGAGGGGGTGATAATGACATGTGTGTGTGTGTGTGTTGTGTGGGGAGGTGAGGATGACATGTGTGTGTGTGTGAAGGGGGGGGGATTACAATGGATGTATTTGGGGTTTTTGAGGAAGAAGAAACGAATGGTATGTGTAAAGTCATAGACCTGTGTGGCACCACCAATAACAATCATATGGCCATTATAGCACAGTACCTGCATAATGTTGAGGGTTCGTCGCATATCCCCCTGTCCCAGTGTGATCAGCGCCTCTCCACCCCCCTCATCCATAGGCACACTGTTGAATAATTGGTGTATTGGTGGGGAACCCAACGTGGTACACTAATAATCGGAATAGTAATAAATAATAAGTGGTATTTGCATGTAACAAGGTGATACTTGAGGGTATTGCATGTAACAAGGTGATGCAAGGGAGGAATAGATGATAGTGAGGTACAAAAACAACTTGGTGCTCATCATCATGGTTATCATCATCATCACCTTTGTATTTGTGGACACACCCTTGTGCATGCACATACACAATCACCCACCCAAACAATCACCCACCCAAACAATCACCCACGCACCCCCCCACACACAAGCACCCATGCACACAAGCACCCACGCACACACAGTCACCCACCCACACCTACCTTTCCTGCTGCGCAACATACTGCAGGCGCTCCTTCACAAAAGCATGATCCAGTGGCTTGAAGCGAAACCGGGTGCACCGGGACTGCAGGGCCGGGATGACTTTATTCACATAATTACAAATAAGGCAAAAGCGGGTGTTGCGGGTGTACTTTTCAATAACTGTGTTTGGAGAGCGGATCGGTGAGTGGTTATGGAGGTGGAAAGACATGTGCTTGTAACAAATGCATGTGCGTGTAATGTTCATGGTGTGCAACAACGCAGCCCATGGTCACAACAAACCCCATCATTATCATCATCACCATATAAATACTACAGTACTACTACAACATACTTCTACGTAGGGCAAACTGTGCATCCTTGGTCATAGCATCACACTCATCCAAAATGACCAACTTGAACTGATTTTTGCTGTGGTGTGTGTGTGTGTGGTGTGTTTGTGGTGGGGCAGGCATCAACTGCACAGTGTGTGTGTGTGTGTGTGTGTGTGTGCATTCGTATACACAGTGTTATACACAGTGCTATACACAGTGCACAATACATGGCATATATATACACATGGCAACACTCATGGAGTTGCAAGACACACTACAAATACATGACAAAACAACACATACTACAAAACAACACATACTACAAAACAACACATACTTGAAGAGCACCCGAGAACTGGCAAAGTCTTGTATCTCCTGCCGTACTATGTTGATACCACGATCATCTGATGCATTGAGCTCCAGCACCATGTGGGGACGGGAGCTACCATACATTTCATTTGCAAGGGCAAGGATGGTGGATGTCTTGCCCGTGCCAGGGGGGCCGTAGAGGAGGAGATGGGGGAGGCGATTGGCATCCAACAGACGCTTGACTGTGGGAGTTGGGGGAAGGAGCTTTGAAACAGCACGTGGTGTAGTATACTGGTCACTGCACATTGAAAGCCAAGAGACATACTTGTGGCAACAATTTCCTTGTGTGCTGCAACGTCATCAAGGGATCTTGGCCTGTACTTTTCAACCCAAGGTGCATCCTTGTTGGATGCGTCCTCACGAACCATTGGATTGAATGTGGTGGTTGATGCTGCGGGGGTTTTGTTTTTTGGTTGTGATTGCTGATGCTGATGCTGATGCTGATCAGTTGCCCAGAAGAAACACAAGCATTACAGGTGCTGCAATGTGCTGCTTGTGTACTTTCTAGATTGAACTTTATAGCTTTGAGCACGTCACCCGCTAGCTTGTTGTGCAAACAAACACCAGCCATGGGCAAAAACATGTTGTTTGTCACAATGTGTTGCATAGTTCACAAACATCACGCACGACAGGGATACCCAACCATGCTCCTCAAAGCACTCAAACCATGTGAAGCACACCAAAACACCCGATTCCATCGTTCAGCAGCATGTAACATATAACAACTCACCCTCAACGCCTAGCTACAGCACCACTCACATTCTCAATATACTAAACAATGGTATTTACCACTATTGATGACTTTTACGTATCGGATGAGGCTCTGGAAAACTCACCATCCTGCGCTGATGGTGTGGACGCAGCAACAGAACTCCACCTCCGCCGTTTTGGTTGCCAGCTCATCCAGGAGGCTGGTATCTTGCTCAAGTACACACAAATTGTCATGGCCACTGCGCAGGTCATCTTTCATCGATTCTACTGCAAAAAGTCCATGGTGCAACATCACGTCAAGGTCGGTGTTATTATGTTGTGATTATGGCGTGTTGGTTCTCTTTGGTGTGTTGTTCTCTGCAGTGTGTTGTTCTCTGTGGTGTCGTCACCATTATTTGACACTCTCAGCAGCCTCCCCATGAGGTATTGTACCGCACCTCACATCATCACGCACCTCCTCCACAATCGACCTCTCCCACACCAACAGAGTGTTGCTGCTGCATGCCTGTACCTTGCTTCCAAACTCGAAGAGGAAGTACGCATGTGCAGGGAACTGCTGTCTGTGTTTTATAGGCTCGAACGCAGGGCCCAGGGTGCATCCTTGGAGCCCCTTGACATTTTCAGCCCGGTATGTGTATAGTGGTGTGTTGTGGTGTTGTGGTGGTCTGGTGGTATGATGGTGTGATGCGTATGTGGTGTGTGTTGGTATGTCTCCCCCCCCTCAACACACACCCTCTCCCCCCCCCACAAAACCGCAACCCCCCTCCCAATAGGTCTATGAGGGCCTCAAGCGTGACCTATTTCGCACAGAACGCATCATCATGAAAACATTTGGCTTCATCGTGCACATCGACCACCCCCACAAACTCGTCCTCAACTACCTCCAGCTCATCTTTCACAACAATGCACCCCCATCTTTGGTGCAACAAGTATGGGGCATGACAAATGATAGCCTGCGCACCACCCTGTGTGTCCAGCTGAGAGCAGAGCCCGTGGCATGTGGGATTATATTCTTTGCAGCACGTCGTAGTGGGATTCCATTGCCTGAAAACCCACCATGGTGGGAGTTGTTTTCCGTGACGAAATTGCAACTGCTCAAGGTCGCAGCCACCATGCAGCAGTTGTATGATGACCCACCACCAACATATGTTGAGGTCAACCCACAACGAAAAGCAGCCGCTGCGGCACAGTCCAAGGGGGCCCCCTTGGGGGGATCCCCCCAGCCTTCCACTGGTACAGGGGGGGTGCCTGCTGCGAGTGGGGCGTCCCTGGGAGGGGATGGTGAGAGAGGGGCAGGGGTGGAAGGGGACACAGTGCAGGCAACACCGCCACGATTGGCAGGGCGGAGAGAAGGGGAGGAGGATGAAGGGAGGCCTGGTAGTGCTGCACGACCTGCATCACGGTGTGTTGTTTGTTGTGTGTTGTTTGTTGTGTTGCTGTTGCGGGATGCGATGCATTGATGATGTTACATGATGGTATTGGTGGTGGTGTGCATGTCAAAAAATGGCAAGGTGTATGGTACAAAAAGCCACACACCAACGCACAGGTACGGTGAAACATCTCCCAGTCGTAAGGACACACGCCGACATAGGGACCACAGCAGGGACCGTGGCAGGGACCGTAGAAGAGACAAGAGCAGGGACCGAGACCGCAGCAGGGACCGTAGTAGAGACAGGGATCGTGGTAAGCATCGGAGAAGACAGCGCAGCAGCAGGTCACGAGAGCGCAGGGACTCACATCGCTCGCACAGAGATGATAAAAAACGTGAGAGGGATCGACGGCGATAGGCTGGGATGGGTGATGATGGGTTGTGGTGTTGTGTGGGGGTGGTTATGATGCAGCCTGTTTGCGAATGGTGGTTTTGGTGGGGGTGTTTGTAATAGTGGTTTCGGTGGGAGACGCCCTGTGTGTGTAGAAATAAATCCGTATGTATAAACCCATCCATTGTGTGCAATTCTCAATTTGCCAAATGAACAACAACAGCAATGTGCACAAATAAACACACATACTTTTCTGTGTGCCCTTTACTGTTAGAACATCCCTGCTCCACTTGCCATCGCAGCAGTTCAGCCCCCTGGAGCTTGTGATAACCCAGGGATTCAAATGTCACACCCTTGTCCAAGGTGCTGGCAAGAGGTTCGAGTGGTGCAACCCATCCGCTGTTGTGGTATTGGACAATCAATCGTGCTGTGCCGGGATCACCTGCGACTGTGCACCTGATGGCACCCCAGATGACACCCGAGGATGATACCCGAGGATGACATGCTTGTGGTGGGCCATGAATTTAACATACATACCGTGCTCCAAGGACGGTGGCAACCAGTCCCAGTGGTGTGAGTATGACATCACCTTGCTGCGATGATGATGGTGGTCAATCTGATAATGTTGGGTCGTTGTATTTCCATCCAAAGGCACATTCATTACCTGGACATTGTACGCCTGCAAATGTTCTGGGTCAGTCAGCAAGGGTGGTGCTTTTCTAGTCGCACCAGGTTTCTCTTTCTATGGATGTGATTGGTGATGGATGTTGGTGCCACGCAAACGCTTCCCTGTGTGTTGCAAGCAACTCACATCATCAGACCTTTGTGGTGTCAACTGCCATCCCTCCTGTGCGAGACACACACCGTTGGTTGACCTCCCAATTACAACAGCCATTGACCAGCTGCTCATCCTCTCCAAAAAACATGCAACTCGCAACAAAAACAACTGCATTGTAGTTCAACACTACAGCCAACCACACAACCACACACAACCGATACACTCATCACACTCCAAGGTCAACCCCCACCTTTCACATGCCGTGTGCCGCACCGCAGCAAGCCGTGCAGCAGTGTCGCATGCCCCGGGCACTACCAACTCGACACGGGGCGCATGGTTTTTGCACTGGCAGCCCAGCAGCTGCACCAAGGACCGTGGTAGCAAGATCCCAGTCAAACAGGCGGTATTCCTCACGTTACACACGGGACGACACCCAAGAAATCAACTCTAGGCGCTCCACGTCAAGTTGGGAAGAGGATGCCAAGGATTATGGCCGTGATTCATGGAGCAACGCAGATCAGGATGCAGGAGGGGCATGGGCACGTGATAGTGGTAGCAGTTACACCTCGGACGACCGCTATGGCCAATCACGCACAGACAACTGGGGTGGGTATGATGACCGACGCTATGATGACCGAGACTATAGCAGCCGTGACGACCGTGGGTACAGTTCATACAGAAACGGTGGTGGGTCTTCGTCCTCATCCTCATGGGGTGGGTATGACACACCCTCCTCCTCCTCCTCCTCTTCATCTTGGAGTAGTGATTACGGCAGCAGCAGTTATGGGGACAGCAGGAGTAGTGGGTATGGTGGGTATGATAGCAACAGGAGCAGCGCATATGATCGACCCACACCCACGTATCCTGGGTTTTCAGGTGAGTATATGTACTAATTGTTGCGTGTTTTTGTTTTTTTTGTTACATTTTCACTACTGCTGTTGTACTTGTAGTCACCGAATGTACATTGTTGCAGCAACATGTGTCCTCATGTGTGCCCTCACAATGCAATTGCAACCACATATGCATTCCTATGTGTTCAATGCAAGTGCACCCATGTATCTACACTCAATGCATCATGAGGCACCTCCCACTCGATGCATCACATTAACAAGGCACCTCCTCCCCCCACCCAGCAGACATCATGTCTTTCACTGGCAGCGCACCTGAGATACTCAATGGACGACTTGCCATGCTTGGTATGTGTGTGTGCTCTGTGATGTATTCCTGTGTGCTCCGGGATGTACTTGCCATGCTGGGTTTATACATGTCTGTGTACTACTCTCTGTGATGTACATCTTGTTACCAGAATCAGCCATGATGTACATCATATCCCCCAAAATCAGTCATACCATGCCCTCAACATGCCCCATACATACTCACCGCACACCTCACCCATGCATACTCATCTCACATATATGTACTCAAGCATCCCCCACGCCCCCCCCCCCCCCTCTCATTTCTCAGGTTTTTTCGCAGCCATGTGTGCAGAAATTGTATCAGCAGAGCCTGTTGCCATTCAATTCTGGGAGGCCCCTGTCCCCATCCTGTCTGCTATTGGGACAGTGACAGTTGCCTCACTCATGCCCATTTTGAGGGATGCGCCCACACAGGGGTATGGTCCATTGACACCATACGTGGAGCTGGTTAATGCACGCTCAGCAATGTATGCAAAAAGGGGTTTGGGGGAAGGGGGGGTGTATGTGGGGTGTGTTTGTTGTGTGGTGTGTTTGTCGTAATCATGCTGTTGTGAAAGAGCTCATTGTTGAATGTTACATATATTTACAGCATAGTATATATGTGCGTGTGAACATGCATATATGATTGCATGATAGTTGCATCTACAGTTGCATGATCCAGCACCACATTACGCTCACACACAGGATTGGTTTTGCATTGTTGATCATCATTGAGACATTCACTGGTCGTGCACTGTTTGCATTGTAATGAACAGCACTTGAGGTCATTGTGTGTGGCACACATTGTCTGTGTGTGGCACAAGGAAGGGGAGAAATGAAAGGGAGAAATGAAAAGAAAGAAACGATCGGTCAAAGTGTCTTGACACATTTGGTCAAAGTGTTGACCATTGGCATGTTCAAGCTGGAGTTGTTGCAGTGGTGTCATGTGTGTAGGTGGTCTGTTGCTGTGTGTGTGTTAGAACGTGTGGTATATATAACATCCTACTACGACTCTGATTAATATACAAGGCACAGCAGTACCTCCTGCTGTTGCTGCACATCAAAATCACACCAGGAACACCGCATGCACCGTGTGTAACACAATAAGCGCATCAGCCAATGCAAAGAGAAAAAGAGGAGAACAAAACAAAAATAACAAAAATAACAAGGACAAGGACATGCCCTGCATTACTACATATATTGTTGAAGAACAAGCCTTTTCACAAATTATCCTCCACCTCACTCCTTTCCTCCACCTCGCTCCGTAATTCTTGCAGCTGTGTGTCCAACTGCTCCAGGGTGTGCAGATGCTCCTGCAAGTGTGCCTCCCAGTGCACATGTTGCTGCTGTTCTACTGATAGGTGATCTTGCAAGAGGGACTCCACATGTGCCTCCTGTAGGGGATGCATACAAAGTTGATTTATAGTGTATTCTTGGTGTATAGTGTATTCTTGGTGTATAGTGTATTCTTGGTGTATAGTGTATTCTTGGTGTATAGTGTATTCTTGGTGTATAGTGTATTCTTGGTGTATAGTGTATTCTTGGTGTATAGTGTATTCTTGGCACACGTACAGCATGTTACCTCACACAGCCTGCTACCTCTTCTGGTGTGAGTTGCAGCCCACGCATATGCTGTGTGTGCTGGTGTGTTGGTGTTGCTTGCACTGCCTTCAGTATGCACTCCAGTCGGTGTACAGCTGGACTCCTGGTGTGTTGTTTGTGTGTGCGTTCTTGTTTGTGTATGCGTTGACATACATATGGACACACACACACACACATTATATATGGAGCACACAATGACAGTACACAGATATGCACAGCACACACCCCTGGGTTGTTTCCTCCTCCTTGCACTGTTGCGACGAGGACCCTGCAGACGACCCACATCGAGCAGCACGTGCCTCTGCAGCGTCAAGGAGTGCATCCAAGTGTTGGACGTGCTGCAGTCCCTGCTGTATGGATGGATCATGGTTGGTTGGGGGGCTGCCATGCTGCATCACGTTGCATAGATGTTGTCGGAGGAGACGAGTTTTGTGTGAATGGCGCTTTTGATGCTCTTCTACACACTGCAATATGCGTTTATCGATACTTGTGACACAAGTTTTCTCGGCCAGTTGACACGCATCGTCGGCATCTGCATTACCCATCACTGCTTCAATAACGTTGTGCACATCAATACACGCTTTAGATAATCTCCATTGCAATGACGTGCGTAAGAGCGCCACAAAGTCCCAACACATGAAAACACAAATTATGTATCATCAACATCCGTGCACCACCGCGTTGCATGGGGGTCATTAATGTTTTGGTAGTGCAGCAATGAGGGGCTCAAAATCATACACATACCAATCAGCTTCTTCTGCAATGTTTTGCCGCATCACTGATCCCCCATACCCCACAAATATCTCTGCACCCCCGGGTTGTCGCGCCTCGAGGTCTGTCGCTCCATCCCCCACCATTGCCATGGTGGTGTAGCCATACGTTGCCTGTTGTTATGATGATGACAAAGGACATGTGTGGATATACACATGAGTATGTAGAAAGTATGCCAGACCCCCACATGTGCTCCATATACACAGCATGTACTAACATGCAACCCCCGCCAACACCCACACCCACACCCACCCACCCACCTTGATATGCCGCACTGCTTCTGCTTTCCCTCCACTACGTGATGTAAATTCTTCTGCATCAAAACCATCAAATACACCATCCTCCTGTGTGTGTGGTATGTGTGAGGATATGCGTGTGCGAGGGTGTGTGTGCATATGTACGTGTAAGGGTATGTATGTCTCGGGCATTGTTCAAGTGTATTTGCATGTGCTTTGCATGCTGTGTGAAAAGCTACACAACAATCTTACACAACAATCTGCACATACAACAACAGTCCTCACCATTCATCAGCCACCCTACCCCCCCCCCCCACCCCACCCCACTCCCCCAAACACATCCACCTTGAACAGCAGTGTATTAGCAAACACATGCTCCCGGGGTAGACCCAACATATCCGCTATAGGATTGATCACCACCCGAAACCCTCCCGAAACCAAAAACACTTCTTTCCCATTGCCCTTCAATGCAGCCACCAGTTCTGGAATGCCCTTGGATATTCGTGGTGGGTGTGCTGTGAGAAAGTCGTCGATTTGTTGTCGGGTGGGGTTCATGAGGTTGAGACGAGCAGCGAGGGCATCTTGAAATTTGACACTGCCCCCCATAGCACTGTGTTTTTTTGGGTGTGTTGGGGGTATGAGCGTGTGTGAGGGTGTGGGTATGAAGGTGTGCATGTGCTGTTTGTGGGGACATGTGTTATCTGTACAACACAAGAGTATACACAACAAGTACACACGCACACAGAGCCATCATCATCATCAACATGGTTTTGTACCTGGCTGTGAGAGCAGCCACCTGTTCACCTACTCCTAGAAATGCTGCAATTTCATCAATTGACTCATCCTCACACCTGTGTACAGACAATGTGCGTACAAGGTGCGCATACAATGGGTGCTCCTGGGTATGGGATGCACTGCAATGTGAATGTATGCCAGGTGCGTGATGCAATGTACAGTGTGTAATACACACATAGGGCAGTATGCATGTATGGCGGCATGATGTGCACATACAGCAGTCAACAACAAAAAAACAATCATCGTACAAGGTGCTGTCTACATCAAAGCACACGGCTTGTGCATCCCTCCACAACTGCAAGACTTGTGGCAATGGCTCTGATGCAATGCTTCCTGATGTGGATGGGACGCTGTGTGATGTCTGGTCGTGCAAATAAAGCCAACACAAATGTGCCAACCTGCTGTGCTGCTGGATGTGGCGCACAAGCGCATGGCCACTCGGTGGTTGTTCAAGTGGTGATTGCAGTGTGGTGTGCGTACCCGCACTCCTGATAATGCAGGTGACACAATGCTCTGTCGGTTAAAGGGCGTGCAAAGAGTTGGGACAACGAGGGTGTGAGCTAGTGATGCGGCCATGAGGATTGTATTGCTTGATTGTGATTGATTGAATTGCACAATGCAGGACGCCAATTGATTCGCCGAGAATAACGAGATTGAATGACACTTAAATATAAATCATTTCTTTTAATTGCTGCACACAGTTGAGCATCATCACAAGTCAATGTGCATACACAGCCATCGTGATCCTCAAATGTGACTTGAAATTCCACATAGTACTACATAGTCATGCCTGCAGACAAGGAGGATGAGGTGTTTGAGGTGGTAGATGCCAACAACAATGTGATTGGCACAGAGCGCAGAGGTGTGGTGCACAAGACAGGATTGCTACATAGGGCGGTCTACTGCTTTGTGTTTAATGATGCAGGACAGTTGCTCATCCAACAGCGATCAGACGAGTAGGTGGTTGCTTGTGGCCATTGCATCCACTGCGATGATCACCTTGTGTGTTGTGGTATCGTACTTGCTCACAGAAAGCGTGTTGGTTCTGGTCAATGGGACCTGAGTGTTGCAGAGCATTTGTCACCAGGGGAAACATACAAGCAGGCAGTATTGCGGGGCTTGCAAGAGGAACTGGGTATTGTTGATGTGCCAGATGTCAACGGGCCACTTGGGAGTGCACACTTGCGAAAATTGGAGACAGACACTGGTGTACGTGACCATGAATTTGTAGAGTCATACAGGTAGGATGTGTAGTGGTGCTGATGGTGGTGGTGGTGCGTACACATTCCAGTGCTCACACACACGCCAGTGCTACACACATGCCAGTGGCACACACGTGCCAGTGCTACAACACATCAACCCTGCTTCGGTTGCCAATCATCTCACACACATGCCCTCCTCACACAGACTGGATGGGTACACAGGAGGTGTGCACGTCGACACAAGTGAAGTACAGGCTGTGCGGTGGGTGAGTTTGGAAGAGGTGAAACGGGAGATGCAGGAATTTCCATGGCGCTTTACGCAATGGTTTCAAGAGGAGATTGCACACTTGCAATGGTTCCAAGCAGCGTGATGGTGACCTGATATTGTTACAACATACATAGGGAGAAACCTGCTCACGTTTGTTGGGGACTCGTGTGATGCTAGGGTGCAAGATGAGTTCCAATCCACACATACAACACCCACTATGTTGTACACAAACGTGTCCAATAATCCACACACCAGCAAGCTACCAGAGAATCTCCCAAAATTGGCAGCTTCTTATAGCCTGTTGCACCTCAGTTTGCATCTCAGTTTGAACACGGACGCTGACAGCTGGTTTTTGCACACCTGTCTTTTCGATTTTGCTCCATCCGCGCAACATCAACCACACCTACCGCTCCTGACAATCACATCCACATACAACCACCCACTCGATCATGCTCGCGCGCCTCTGTGCACACGCTCGAGTGTGAGCAAGAGATTTGATCACAAAACCACCAGCTTGCACCACAGAGGCGCGATCCAGTGCGTGATCCACATCAAGCATCACCATTGCCACACCGTATCCCCACACATGCTCGGGGAGCGGCGGTCATGGCCACGACCTTGCGATGCTCGTTGGCTGACCGTATAAAACCAAATGGACATGCATCAACCCCACGCCGAGCAGGCCACCACATGTGCTGATCAGCAGTACTATGCTGACGAGAACATTGGTGCTGACTCAACCTCCTTACATCCGGATGTACGTCGTTGTGCAATGGTCGCAGATGGTGGGTCTTGTCGTATCAACTCGATACATTTCCAGCAGGTGACACGGCAGAAGCGAGACAAGAGCGACTGGCGTGCTGTGGCAGGTGTGTTGGGGTGCCTGGTGGTGCCCGAGGGGCCTGCTATAGCCCAATACAACGCACACAGATGGCTGGAGCGCCCTTGGTGCCTCACAGACGGCTTGGGTACAAGGTGACAGCCCCACCCGCCAGAGTGAGATTCACAGTGAGCTGGACGACGAAGACTTGCAAGCGCTGGAGCATCTTGGCGGGTTGGCATCCCTGATTGACGAAGAACGAAATGAAGTCACGGCGGTGTCGCCCAAGGTGTGTGTTGGGGTGAAGTTTTCTACACAATTGTACAAAACAGACGTACAATAAACTCCACCGCATCACACGTAGGTGTTGTGGCCCCCCAATCCCCCCCCCACCCGACCAACCCTTGCAGAGATCACCAATGACCTCAACCTGGACAACTCCCTTGACTCACTCTTGCAACCGCTTGTGGCACTGCTGCGCAGCACTCCCCTGCCACCACCTGCGGCCACTCCCCTACACCTCCCCACCCTCCCACCACCCTCCCTCAGCCTCCCTGTGCACCCACCAACACCATTGCTCATCCCCCCACCCATCAGCACGACACCTCCCCTGTGTAGCATGTCGCCCCATGCCTACACCCCTCCCGCGCAGCATGTGCATCACCCTCATCAGCATCCCGACATGCCATGTCAGCGTTCTGTGCACTCGGATTCTGACCTCCTTGCCTTGCGGCCTACGATCTTGCACCAAATTGGAAGTCACAGCACCTTGAGCAATGGTCCTGGTCTGGGCATGGTGGGAGGTGGTGATGGTGTACTTGCTGCTGCTGCATCCCATACGGATGTGGTGGGGGTGGCCATTGGTGGTGGTGTATCTGTATCTGGTGTGTCTTCCAGTGCAGCAACAACTCCCACCAACCCTGAGCAGCAGCTTGTGTATTGCCACGTTTTGCATAGGTATGTATGTTGGGCTCATGTACCACATGTGTGTTGACCATGCACATCTACAACACTGTTCCCCATCAACACACCTATCATGTTCCAACACACCCACAGTCAAAAACGTGCGCCTGCTGAACTCAGTGAAGAGGACGTCAAACGTCTTGTAGAATTACAAATTCAACAAAAGCAGCCGATACGACCCCCGTGGTACAGAGAGAAGCCCCGCGCCAAGGTCAAACACCACAAAGGTGGACATGCAGCGACCATGCATACTACTGTGTCTAACGTGCATACGAGTGCAAGCAACAGCTGCCAGGAGCACCATAAAAACAGCCTCTATGCGTACAGCAGCAGCCATCATCATCAGCATCATCCACAGCAGCACGGGGGAGGGCATGTGACAGGGAGCAGCAAGAAGCACATGCATGCCTCAGGCAAGCACAGCAAGACAGCAGCCCGTCGCAGCAACAGCAGCACTGCGCGTGGGGATGGAGGGGCGGGAGGGGGGATTACGCCACCCACTGTGGACAGTGGGCAGCATATTGTGCACAAGGGGGAGGGGAAGAGTGGGACTGGTGTGTTTTGCCCAGCAGTGGCTGATGTACGATAGTAGAATGGAATCGATGTACGATAGTAGAACTGTTTCCGGTGGGAGACGGTGGTGCAGATTGGAAGAGGAGGGCTGGGAAAGCAGAGGGGCAGGTGCACAGCGGGGACAAGACAGCGCACAGAAGCAGCGTTTCACATGAAGAGCGATACAGAGAGCCTTGCTTGTGAATTTGGATACTGTGCATGTAGAGTGGTAGGGACAAGGAGGGGATGTACACACACTGCAGAAAACACACACTACAGAATAACCTCTGGTGAAAACCTGTTTTCAAAACTCTCTGTGGCCCTTCCTGAAGAGTGGCTTTACAAATACCAGCACACATGGCAGCTGGGTGCATGGATGCACTTCAACACTCGTATGTGCATTTTGATGGCAACTATGTGACAGCAGCAATAATAATGTTTGTGTATGTATACAGCGGTGACAGCGTCACATATATTTGTGTATACAATGTTGACAATATCACAAGTACGCAGCAGCAATGTCAGCAGTGAACAAAGCAGCAATGATGATCAATACACACGTGCAGCAGAGCCAATACAACGCAGCAGGCCACAACTATACGCACATGCAGCAGGATATACGATGCCTTTTCATGTATGGGTTCATCCAGGGGGAGTGGGACTGTTTTGTGGTCCCCCCTTTTGTTTCTTAGCGTGGCACGCAGCGTCCAGGCATCACAGTTGAATGGCCACCCCATCAGTTTTTAGATGGGGGACGTGTGGTTAAATGACAAGTACAATATATGCGGCATACCGAATAATTAGCAAAGCATGCTCGTTCTGTTTTTGTGGGTACCACCCACCAGCGTTGATGATGATAACGGCCACCGCGACCACCCTTCTCCTTTTTTCTACAATGCCACACATGATGTCTTTGTTGCTCATGCAGGAAAAGTTTTGCAGTGCTGGAATGTCCGTTTTTGTTGTTCAACAAGGTTGTGTTGGAGGCGTGCATATGTTGGTGATACTTGTCACGCCTGCTATGCGTGTGCGTGCTGTGCGTGCGTGCTGTGCGTGCCAGGGCATAAAGAGGACTTTCAACATCATACACGTACTTTTTTTTTCTTTTATGATGCGCTTTTCACCAAGGTACCCTCGCCATGCTGGCACGCATTGTTGTGTGCATGCAGCATGACATTGACCTTGTGTTTTGTGCATGCGTTTGTGTCAATGCAGCCATGTCTTACCAACACAGGACGCACCTCCCTTGCTGTACCACCCACTGTGGGGGGAGTACTCTCACACACACATGTGTGTGTGTTTCACTGATGTTGATGTTGTGCGTGTGCAGCAAGGTCAATGCGCACACAATATGTGTTTTCCTGTTGTTGCCCAATCAAACCACAAGTGTGCTGCGCCATTTTCCACTGTGCGCCCTATATGTACCTTTGCACCCTCCGATAGCTACCGACACCATGTGTGTGCAATCATGCATGTGACCAATCATGTGTGTGTAACACCATATACCTCAATTCACCAAAGATTACGCAAGATCATCATAACAATAATAATGAATAATGGTCATTACGTAGTCTACATCACCTATTCAATAGAGCAATACAAGCTGTCAACAACTCGAAGCGCTGACCATGTTGACCAACACCGCCAACGCAGCCAACAGTAGGTGTCAGTAGGCCCACAACAGCAGGTCAGTAGGTCAACAGTATGTACGAAGTAGGTCAGTAGGCCCACACTGTCCAGCCATATATACACAACCCCAACACTATGCCCCCCAGTAGTGTTGCCAGGGCATATATGTACCCAATAAACACACCATCCCTGATGAGGCGAGCACCTCCCAATACCTGGGTGGGTGTATTGTATGTTGGGGGGAGTGTATTGGGTGGGTGGGTGTATGTTCATGTGTATTGGAGGGTAGGCGCATTGGATCATGCATGTATTGGGGTGGTATTGCAGACGTGAAACCATAATACAACCCACCCCTTGCACCAGAAACACACCACCCACCCCTTGCACCACCAAAAACACACATCACCCACCTCCACTGCCCATGTAGACACAGTTGTGAGTGACCCACAAAACCCAGTCTGCAGCCCCACCACCACCACAGACTCCCAGTAGGTGAGTGTTTTACGACTAGCAATACACTGCAAGCCAAAGGTGATGGCAGTGCCCAGCATGTTGGCTGTGTAGGTACCAGTAGGGTAAAAGCTATACAAGCCTGTGCCCTGTGTGGGAGTGTGCGAGTGTATGTGTGGTTATGGGAGGGTATATGTGGTTGTGGGAGTGTGTGTGTGTGTGTTTATTTCATTTCGTACACCATACTATTCATACACCACCCTCTCTTTACACACACACACACACACACACACAAACAAACAAACACAAGCACACACACACACACACACACACCTGGAAATTTAGTCGTCCAAGTTGCCACCGTAAGTAGCACCCCATTGGTGCGACCGCTACAGAAAAAAACCATGTGCGTGTATCCAGATGTGCTTGCGCACCATCATCATACAACACCAACAGCACTATAAACACAACCATACACGCAATAAACAATGCAGCATGGAGAAGATCGGTTTTTGTTTGACATACACCCCACGTGGCAACACGCAGAGCATGTGGGAGTACTGGTGGTTGAGGTGGACCACCACCACTGCAGTCTGCTGGTGCAAAGGGTGATGAGGATGGTGGGGGTTGTGTGGAGAGGGGCTTGTTGGTGGTGGAGGGTGACGTGCGTTGTGGTGGTTGTGGTGGTGGGTGGCCGTTGTGTGGTGATGGTAGTGCATCCACATGATGGTCAACATGATGCTGGTCAACACCATTATGGTCAATGTTTTGGTCAATGGCATCCTCATCTGCATGCATCACCACTGCAACGCTTTTTCCCATCCCTTGATGTTGGTAATGGGGATGGGAATGATGAGGATGGGAACCATCACCATCCACAACCCTGTCTCCCAAGCCTCCTTCTAGCATGTCACCCTCGACCGTTTCCACCACAGCACCCTCTCCTGATGGGCGCTGACCACCATGCACCCCCATCCCAGAGTGTCGGTGGTCTGGTGGGAGGGATCGTGTGCTGATGATGGAGTACTCTGACATGCGCTGCAAAATGTTTTGTTCATATCCCTGCCTGTCCACTTGTTCTATGCCTTCTATCACTGATTCCACTGTGGGTATGAGTTGTTTGGGGTAGGCGCTGAAACGCTGTCCATGCCAATGCCTGTTGTGATGGGGGGATGGGATGGGATGATGGGATGGGATGGATGGATATTGGGGGTGTCATTGGGATAGTGTGCATGGGTGTTGTGTACCCATGCAATACATCATGCAAATAGATGCTCTCCATGTATGCCCACATCAATACACCCACATCAATACACCCACATCAATACACCCACATCTAATCACAACATACCGGTGCAACACCATGGCAACATGCTGACCCAATATCACACATATCAATGACGTCTGCACCCCCACCAGCAGCCCAAACAGCATGTCTGGGTATCTATTATATGGGACTCCAGTAGTGACCAACCCCAACATCCATGAAGCAAAGGTGGTGAGACATCCACAATACCCAGTCCGTAATCCCAACAACAGCAATGAGTTGTGTTGCCAACTGCTTTTCGGTGGCAGCATTGCACATGCAACGGTGGATTCAAGATCTAGGAGTTGTGCAGGTGATAAGAGGCCAATGATGAAGCAACCAAGCATGTTGGCGACCTTTGTGATGGTGGGGGGGGTGGGGATGATGGAGCACGGATGGCAGGGATGGCATGTGGTTGTGCGGCCACCAAAAACATGTAGCATACCAGTACGCTAGTATAGAGGCCATACAATCCACCAGGCCAATTGTTGCCGACCCAACATGGACCCCAGGACGTAGCAGCACATCCCAATGTGACAAAGCGATCAAGGTAGACGCGGGTCAACACACCCATATTGGCATAAAAGCCGAGGTATATCAATGACATGACCCATGTACCCCATGGTCCACGCTCTGCAGCGCCAGTCATGGTGTTTGGCGGGGGGAAGCGCTAAAGGTGATTTGGAAAGTGGGATGGTTTGGCTTTACACTGGCTTCTTCATGGGGGGATACATAGGATGCATAGGGTGATCACTGCGAATACTGCATGTTGCGTGCATATGAGCTGTGCTAATATCATATAACGAAAAACGAACTTGTTTCGAAACAAGCAGAATCACAACCTCACTGTTCATGGAACGATGGGGGCATTCATAGCAGCACAATCACCAAGAGCACAGCAATAGCACAAACCTGTGTGACTTACACACACTTTATGATCACCACCATACAAGATGGCCTTTGTACTGAGACGTGCGTGCCTACCACAACCTTATAGCATTCTTCTGCACTCTCTTACATATATACTTCATCCACAGGTGTGGTGAGTAAAAACAAACGCCGTTTTCGTGATGGAGATCATGATCTAGATTTGGCATACATCCATGAGAGAATCATCGCCATGGGCGCCCCCTGTGAAGGTCGTGAATCCCTTTATCGCAACCCCATGGCAGATGTGCAGCGGTTTCTAGCACGGCGTCATCATAAACGCTGTCGTGTGTACAACCTGTGTGCTGAACGGGCATATGATTGCACACGAATAGGCACACAGGTGGTACGCTACCCATTGGAAGACCATCAGGTGTGTGAGTGAGTGAATGTGTGTGTATGTGTGTTGTGTGTGTGTGTGTGTGGTATGCAATGGTAGGCACGTGCACTGATCAGATCACATGCAGAGAGCATGCTCGGACGATGCATGAGCATTATATTACCTATTGTGCATCGCATCCACTTACAATTTTATGCATCGCATCCACCATGACCATCACCGCTCCCCAACACAACTCCCCCACCCATTCCCATCACACACACCACAGGCAGCACCACTCCACATCATGCAAGAGTTTTGTCATGATGCTGCAGCATACCTGGCTCAACACCCTGACAATGTGGTAGCAGTGCATTGTAAAGCCGGCAAGGGGCGTACTGGCATGCTCATATGTGCACTACTGCTCCACTTGGTAGGTGTTGGGGGGGTGTATGTGTGGTTGTGTACGACGTGATGTTTGGTTGTGTACGGCGTATGTGTGGTTGTGCATGGCGTGACGGTGTGAAATGTGTCGTGTGAAATGTGTGGTTGTATTATGAAATGTGTGATCAACCCCCACCCCACATAGAATCTCACCCCCAACGCAACTGCTGCAATGGATTGGTACGCAGCAAAGAGAACTCATGATGGACGAGGTTTGACCATCCCCAGTCAACGCCGTTTTGTGCAATACTTTGACAAGTACCGCATGCATGGTCAACCATGTGGCTATACACCATGTTTGACCAGCATTCAGGTGGTGGGGTTGAGTGAAAAGGTGGGGCATGGTGCAACGGTGGTGGTGTTTCAGCGGGAAAAGGGGGCTATTGCTGCTCGGCCTGTAGCTGTGGTAGTGGCCATCAGCAGTATGCAACCAAGAGGTGCGAGTGGAGGTGTGGGGGTGCGGGTGGAGGTGTGGGGTTGGTTGAATTGATGGTGGGTGTGCAGGGTGGCGTGTGGGTACTTGATCATCGTGCTGTTGTTGGTCAACATGTTGACCGCAACATGTTGACCGCAACATGTATGGTAAAACATGATGTTGGGGCGAGTGTTGTGGATGTGTTGCATGCATGTTGTACCACATACCATATACATACAACAACATATACATACAACAACATGATTGTACTCTGCGTTCTTGGTGTGCAACAACATCGCCATGGATGTCTATCACAGTCAAACGTGCATGGTCAACGGTCAACAATAATGGAGGCAACATGGAGGTGGAGGGACGGTTTATGACGGTCACGTTTAACCCACCCTTGCCATTGCAGGGTGATGTGAAAATACAAGTATGATGTGGGAACATGAATGTGATGGGGTGTGCAGGGTGATGTGAAAATACAAGTATAGGGGGTGTGCAACACAACAATTGGTGTGCTACGCAGACAACACAAGCATTTTAAGAAAACAACCCTTCCCCCCACCCGTCACCCCTCCCCACACACAAATACATCAGGTATTTGGTAGCAGGCACCCTCGTAAAAGCAATAGCTTGTTTCACACATGGTTGTCGCCTGTGTATCATGTGCATGATGATAGTTTTGTGGCTACTCGTGACCAATTGGACAGGGTAGGGTGTGGGTGAGGGAGAATGAGGGAACTGGGGTAGGATGGTTGTGTGTGACATGAGGAGCATGTTCACACAATGTTGTACACGCACAATGTTGTACACATACATAAAGCAGCACGACCCTATGTGCGTGACCCATTGCATAGGCAATACCACACCATTGTCACACCATTGTCACACCATATCAACAGGTCAAGTCCAAAGTACCAGAGAATGTATTGTTGGAAGTGAAATTTGTATTTGAGAAGCAGCGGAATGGGGATGCAGGGGATGCGAGTGCTGGTGGACACCATCATGGGACCCCACTAGGAGACCAGCTAAAGGTCCATGCTGGTGGTACTCTGCATGTTGACAAGACCCTTGAGCAAACTCCAAGGATGGAACACCAGGTTGAGGAGGGCACACCAGGAGAGATTGCGGCATTTGCGGTGACGGGGGGGGATGATGGGATTGATGAGGTATGTGGAGCAACAGAGGGTTGGGGGCATCTGGTGGGAGCCGCTGTGGATCATGGGGTATTGATGATAAAACATATGAGTGGGTGTCAAAGGTGGGTGTTTGAGTCATACCATCATCATGTCCCACGCAGAGCGCTGCCAAACGTATCAATCCATGGTTGCAAGCAGAGGTACCCTGTCATGCGTTGGGTGACCCATGGTTGACATCCACACACGATGAAAGGGACAGTAGTGATGACAATCAACCACCACCATAGCTTTGCAAGTGGCCAAGTGACGGCACGGGGTGATATTGGGTGATTTTTTGTCATACACAAACACACAAACTTGTGGCCAACGTTGTAAAAATAATTAGCAAAAAGCAAGGGTAACAACAAAGTTGCTGTTGGGGTTGTACAGCACAGGGGCAGCGATCTCACAGCCAGCACAAAGCCATGTTGCACTCCACGAGTGCCCATACGCAGCCTTGCACGTCAACTGCACAGCAGTGTAGCATCCGTAGCACATCCCGTGTGCACATGCCCGTTCGAACTGCATTGCGGCAGCAGAGTGTACACAGACGAAGGAATCTCACAGTGCAAGGTGTGGTTTGTGTGCTGCTTGTGTCTGCTCTGCTTTCTGTTTCACTGTATCTGGATCACCACCAACACGTTTCCTCCTGGGGTGGTACCACAGCGAGCTCAGGCATCTGGACACCCAGCGATGATGTCTACCTGCCACACTTGACAGAGGTGCAGGCAATCTCAGGTGCCCCAGCTGCAGCATCAGCCAGCTATGATGACCATCGACCACGTACCCCACCACCAGATCTTCCCTCCTTGCTGTTGGACAGTCGCATTGTCTACTTGGGCATGCCGGTAGGGGATTGATTTTGGGCATTGTGTATGCTTTTGTCACACACACACACAAACACACACCCACACGCACTTCACTTGCGTTTCTTTGACCACAGTTGGTGCCTGCGGTGTCAGAACTGGTGATTTGTGAGTTGCTCTACTTGCAATACAAAGACCGCAACAAGCCCATCTACTTGTACATCAACTCTACCGGCACAACTCGTGCTGATGGCGAAACAGTATGTGTGGCGGGGAGTGGATGTGCTTGATCTCTTTCCACCCACCCACCATCATCCCCTTTTCAACACACATCACAACCTGATGTACAAATATTATGCACAAATATGATTCACTTCATCATCATCATCCAGGTTGGGTTTGAGACAGAGGGCACCTCCATCTTTGATACCATGTGCTACGTGAAGAATGAGGTCTACACAGTGGGTGTTGGTGTTGCTATTGGTCAATCATGCATGTTGCTGTCTGCAGGACACAAGGGCAAGCGGTACATGCTTCCCCATGCCACCGCCATGTTGCACCAGCCACGCGTGCCACCAACCGGCCAGCGACAGGCGATTGAAATCCACATCAAGTGGAAGGAGGTGCTAGCACAGAAGCAAGCCATGTTGAATATTTTGAGCAAGACGACGGGGCACAGCATGGAGAAGCTGGATGCAGACATGCAGCGCCCATTGTACATGCAGCCACAGGATGCAATCGAGTATGGGATTGTGGATGGCATTGTGTCGCCTCAAAAGACACGCATCATTGATGATGTCAAGAGTGCCGACCAGTACGACAAGGAGGCAGGGTTGGTGGCAAGGTGAGGGAGTGTTTTTGGTTTTGTTGTGTAGCATGCCTACACTACTTGTGTAACAAATGCCAACTGCAAACTGCCACAATTGAATACGATGAAAACTTGCACGTAAAACATACTGAGTGCAAATGTTGTTGTCGGGATGCATGCGTTCGTTTGCTGCCGTGCTAGGCAATCAATCAAGCCTCATCACGCGCACATGTTTTAGCAATAATCATACAAGACTATTCCCGCTGTATAACAACTGGCAGACCCTAGAACCACAACTATGTAGGACCATCACTGCGTGCCATGCAGTATGCAGTATGCAGTATGCAACCAGCACAACAAATGTAGGTCATACTCCAACAAATGGTGCAGTCCATCCAACCACGCACTACACGCTGCATGCCTTGCGATTAGGTATGTGTTGAGGCAAACATCCATCTCACTTGCCACATGCACCATTACGTACATCGGTACACACTTACCTAGGGCGTGCACGTGAACTGGATGTGGGGGCATTGCTCAAACACAAAGGCCTCAACCAGTTTTGGCGACTCCCCCTTGGTCGGGACATGGTGCTGTTTGCCCTCGATCAACGTGCACATGATGACAAGAGCATGCCAGCCAATCCAGATGACCTCAAGGTAGTGTGAGGAGTGTGTGTGATGTGGTGTGTGGTGGACATGTGTTCCCTTGTGTTTCTACTGGAAACACATGCACCACACACACTCCCCTTTATTTATTATTATTTATTTATTGTATTTCCTCACTTCTACCACACACACACACACACACACACACACACACACACACACACACACACACACAC
>VFQP010001632.1_pt1 | contig 28854 bp, 28 predicted proteins | sample 3512351 | NCBI WGS metagenome assembly VFQP01 (sample SAMN10412372, study PRJNA504923) | tailings metagenome | isolation source: Relicate 1 Philex TSF1 revegetated site | place: Philippines: Tuba, Benguet | collected 2017-08-29
AGGGCCAGCGGGCCCTTGGAACCCATGAGTTTATGGCTGGGATGGGGAGGGGGCCGGTGGTGCCCTTCGTCAAGGGTGTGCGCTCGAGGCCCCCTCCCCATCCCAGCCATGAAAAGTCGCCGGGTCCAGGGGCCGCCTGGCCCCTGGCGGGAGGGGTCCGGGGAGGGCGGAGCCCTCCCCGACGGCCCCGCGCCCCCCGCGCCAGCGACGCAGCCAGACGCGTGACCGGGACGGCTTTGCCGCCGGAGGTGCCCAAGGGGGCGCTGGACGAGGCGACGGCGCGGCGCGTCGAGGAGCTGATCGAGCAGGAGGAGGGGGCGCAGAACCGGCTGCCGGGGTTGCTCGGCCATGCGGCCACGCTGGTGGCGCTGGCGATGTCGCTGTTCCATCTCTGGGCGGCGTGGGACATCGTGCCGACGACGACCTTGCGTTATGTGCATGTCGGGTTCGCGCTGGTGCTGGGGTTTGCGTTGTTCCCGGTGGCGCGGGGGTTCCGGCATCGGCTGATGCTTTGGGATGTCGCGCTGATCGCAGCGGCCGTCTATGTCATCTGGTATCTCATCGCGGGCGGCGACGATCTGCAGGATCGTTATGTCTTCCCCGAGCCGATGGATCTCGTCGTCGGCTGGATGCTGATCGCGCTGGTGCTGGAGGTGGCGCGGCGCGCCACGGGGCCGGTGATGCCGGTGGTCGCGATCGTCTTCCTGCTCTACGGCTTCTTCGGCAACTGGCTGCCCTCGCCCTGGCAGCACCAGGGCTATGACGCCGAGCGGATGGTGCCGCATCTGACCATCACGCTGGAGGGCATCTTCGGCACGGCGGTGGATGTCTCGGCCAGCCTGATCGTGCTGTTCACCATCTATGGCGCGATCCTGCAGGCGAGTGGCGCCGGCAAGTTCTTCGTGGATTTCTCCTTCTCGCTGACCGGCGGCAAGGCGTCCTCCGCGGGGCGGACGGTGGTGCTGAGTTCCTTCCTGCTTGGCGGACCGTCGGGCTCGGGCGTGGCGACGACCGTCACGCTGGGGACGGTCGCCTGGCCGATGATGAAGCGGGTCGGCTATGCGGCCGACGATGCGGGCGGGCTGCTCGCGGCCGGCGGGATGGGCGCCATTCTCTCGCCGCCGGTGATGGGGGCGGCGGCCTTCCTGATCGCCGAGTATCTCAAGATCGGCTATCTTGAAGTGCTGGTGATGGCGATCGTGCCCACCTGCCTCTACTACGCGTCCCTTCTGTTCATGGTGGAACTCGACCAGCGGCGCATCGCCGCACGGCGCAAGCCGGGCGACGTGGACAGCGGCGCCGCGATGCAGGTGGACCCGGTGGGGAAGCTGCTGCGGCTCTACGGCTTCCACTTCTCGACGCTGATCGCGATCGTGTTCTTCATGGCGATCGGCTACTCGGCGACGCTCTCGGTGCTCTACGCCATGATCGTCGCGGTGGTGCTGAGCTATGTGCGCCGCGACACCGCGCTCACGCCGCGCCGCCTGGTGGAGGCGCTGGCCGGCGGCGCGATCCAGTCGGTCGGGATCGCGGCGACCTGTGCCTGCGCGGGCATCATCGTCGGCGTCATCACGCTGACCGGGCTCGGCCTCAAGTTCAGCGATATCGCGATCCAGGCGGCGGGCGGGTCGCTGGTGGTGACCGCGCTCTATACCGGGCTGATCGTCTGGATCGTCGGCCTCGCGGTGCCGGTGACGGCCAGCTACATCATCTGCGCGGTGGTGGCGGCACCCGCGCTGATGAAGCTCGGCGTGCCGGATTATGCGGCGCACATGTTCGTCTTCTACTACGCGGTGCTGAGCGAGGTCTCGCCGCCCACCGCGCTGAGCCCCTTCGCCGCGAGCGCCATCACCGGCGCCGGCCCCTACCGCACCACCTGGCAGGCCTGGAAATACACGCTGCCCGCCTTCGTGCTGCCCTTCGTCTTCGTGACCGACCCCGAGGGCGTGGCGCTGCTGCTGAAGTTCACCGAGGGGATGGGCTGGGCGGATTTCGTCTGGCAGATCGCGATCTCGAGCCTCGGCCTGCTGGCGCTGGCGGCGGCCTGCCAGGGCTGGCTGCTGCGCGGGCTGAACGGGTTCGAGCGCTGGGCGATGGCGGTGGCGGGCATCCTGATGATGTTCCCCGCCCTGTTGCCGACGATCCTGGGCGAGGGCGTGCCGGTGCCGCATCTGCTGGGGCTGGTCCTCGCCTTCCTGCTGACGGCGCTGCAATGGCGAACGCGAAGATTGGCCTAGCCCTTCCGCTGCTGCTGGCGGCCTGCGGCGCGACACCATCCGGTGAGGCGCCGCGCGGCCTCCCGCCGGCGGTGGAGGGCCCGGCGCTGGTGCTGACGGCGCCACGCGCCGCCGTGCTGCGGCCGGTGCCGGGCATCGCCGGGCTGTGGCGCAGCGAGGACGGGATCGCGGTGCAGGTGGAACACGGCCGCGTGGTGGCCGCCGCGGGCCTCGGCCCGATCCTGATGGCGACCCGCTTCGAGACGCCCGATCCGCTGGCCGACCCCCGCGCGCTGGCGGGGCGGGAGGCGATGGCGCGGCGGAGCCTCGATCTGGCCGGCCCGGATCGCGACCCGGCGGGCATGCGCTTCGGCCTGCCCATCGCCTGCACGCTGCGCGGCGCGGCGGAGGGCGGCTGGTTGCGCGTGGAGGAACGCTGCACCGGCCCGGGCATGGCCTTCACGAATCATTACCGCGCGGCGCCGGACGGACGGATTGTCGAGAGCGAGCAATGGGTTGGAGAGGGCGTCACGAAATTGACGCTCACCGTCCCGGGTATTTAGACGTTTCGGGGCTTGACCCCCCCCTCGGCCGTATACAGAAGGCGGCATGGTCTGGCTCGTCAACATCATCCCGCCCCTGCCGCGCACCATCACCATCACGCTGCCGGAGGAATTCGAGGTCGGCGGCGTGACCTTCGCCACCGAGACTTGGCGCGTCGAGTGGGGCAACGGGGCTGAGAATCTCTTCACGGCGCCCGGCCCCGGGACGGCGACGACCACCTATCTGCTGCTCGCCGGCGGCGGGATCGTCTACCAGTATCAGGCCGCGATCACGATGACGGCCGAGACCGGCGAGAGCCTGCGCGCGCGCTTCGACGTCGCCGTGTTCGACACGATCTGGCAGCCCGTCTCGGTGGCCGGCCGCGGACTGCCCGACATCATGCGCGGCGGCCGCGAGGCGGATACGCTGGATGGTGGCGGCGGGGCCGATACCCTGGACGGCCTCGGCGGCAACGACCTGCTGCTCGGCCGCGCCGGCGACGATCTGCTGATCGCCACCGACGGTGCCAACACGCTGATGGGCGGGTCCGGCGACGACACGCTGATCTCCGGCACGGGCAGCGACCATCTCATTGGCGGCCAGGGCGATGACTGGCTTGGCCATTCGGGGCTCGCGACCGACTTCCGCGGCCCACCCTATGGCAGCGGCAACGACACGCTGAATGGCGGCATGGGTGCCGATACGCTCGAAGCTTCCTGGCTGGGCGCAGCGACGCTGCGGCTGGGGCAGGATGCGGATCCGGATGTCGTGCTGTTCTACCTCTCGCCGACCATCCCGATGCTGAACATGGACAAGAGCTACTGGGCCGACGCGCCGGACAGGATCGTCGATTTCAATGCGGCACATGACATCCTTCATGTTGAGAATCGCACGCTCCGGGATGTGTCGCTGGTGTTCGGCGCCCCTCCAGCGCAATCGGAGGGGGCCGCGGTGATCTACGAAGCACGAACCGGGCGGCTTTTCCTCGACAACGGCGACGGCCCTGGCGCGATCCATGTGGCGACCATCCTCAGCCGGCCCGAACTCACCGCAGAGAACTTCGTCATCGCGTAGCTCAGCGCCAGGGAAGCCCCGCGCGGCGCATCCGCGCCAACACGAAGGCCAGCCACGCCAGCTGCACCGCCAGCGCCGGCAGCACCACGAAGGGCTTCTGGGGCGAGGGCAGCGCCAGGAAGGCCCAGGCCAGCGCGGCGTGGAACAGCGCGAAGGCATAGTGCGTGAACGCCACCGCGCGCACGGGGACGCCGCTGCGCTGCGCCATCTGGTACAGATGCGTCCGGTGCCCCTCCGACAGCTTGGCCCCCTGCACCGCGCGGCGCGCGAGGGTGAAGGCGGCATCGAACAGCAGGCCGAACATCAGCAGCGGGACGATGAGGAAGGAGATCTCCTGCCCGTCGAAGCGCGCCGCGCCCACCGCCAGCACCGCCAGCATGAAGCCGGCGAACTGGCTGCCGACATCGCCCATGAAGATGCGCGCCGGGTGCCAGTTGAAGGGGAGAAACCCGGCGAAGCCGGCCGCCAGGAACAGCGCGGCCGCGTAGATGAAGGACCCGCCCTGGTCCAGCGCGATCACCGCCAGCGCCGCGCAGACGATCAGCAGCGTCCCGCCCACCAGCCCGTCCAGCCCATCCAGGAAATTCACCGCATTGGTGCAGCCGACGATCCAGACCAGCGTCAGCAGCGGCCCGACCCAGCCCAGCTCCACAACGCCCACCCAGGGAATGGCGATGCGCGAGACGACGAGCCCGCTCCCCACCGCCACCAGCGCCGCCGCGCATTGCGCCAGCAGCCGCAGCCGCGCCGAGAGCCCGCGCAGGTCGTCCGCCAGCGCCACGCCAGCGATCGCCACCGCGGCCGCGATCACGCCGAGGAACTCCGCATCCGCCACGCGGGCAAAGCGCGCATTGAGGTACAGCACGACCATCCCGATCACGAAGGCCACCACCACGCCGAGCCCGCCGCCGCGTGGCGTGGCCTTCGCATGCGAGCTGCGCTCGTTGGGGTGATCGAGGATCGGGAAGGCAATCATCAGCCGCACCACGCCCGCCGAGACGAGCGCGAGCGCCAGCGCGAAGCCGAGATGCTGGAGGAGGTTGGCGAGCTGGATCACGGGCGGTGCCCCCCCACCCCAGCCCTCCCCCGCGAGGGGGGAGGGTGCCAACCCGCTCCCTCCCCCCTCGCGGGGGAGGGCTGGGGTGGGGGGGAACTCCCGCGCCGGATCCGAAACACCCGCCCCGTCACAGCAGCCGCGCCGGCTCCAGGCTCGCATAGACATCGCCCGAATTCGCCGCATGCGGCAGCACGGCGATCCAGTCGCGCATCGCCTCGGCCGAAAGCGGCACGGCATGGGCGAAGTGCATCCCCTCGCCCAGGCAGGCATTGAAGGCGCGGTAGCCGAGCACGGCGAGCCGATCCAGGCAGGCCGCCGCCACATCGCGCTGGATCGTCGTGAACTCGAAGGACAGGCTGCGCGGCGCGGCCGAAAGCCCGGCCAGCGCGGCGGCCTCGTAGCCCTCCACGTCGATCTTCACGAAGTCCGGCATGCCGTGCCCCGCGATCAGCGCATCGAGCGTCGTGACCGGCAGCCGCAGCTCCGCATCCCAGACCTGGCCTTCCCATCCCGCCGCGCCATCCGCCGCCGCGACGAAGTCGGACGAGGCGGTCGCGACCGTCGGGTTGCGCGTGTTCAGCCGCAGCACGGCTTCGCCTTCCGCCGGCCCGACCAGCGTCGCCACCCGCACCACGCCCGGATCGCGATGGAACAGCAGCCGCAGCAGCCGCGCGAGCCGCGGCTGCGGCTCCACCGCCACCGCGCGCGCGCCGAGCCGGCGGAAACTCGCGGTGCGGTCGCCGACATGCGCGCCGATGTCGAAGCCGAGCTCCCCGCGCCCGAGGAAGCGCGCATGGAAGGCATCGAGCGCCGCGGCGCGGCCCGGCGCGTAGTAGGTGCGGAGCGACCTGGCGATCGCGGTGGTGGTGGTCACACGAACACCACCGCCGCCCCGCCGGCGTTCCCGGGCGGTACCATCGCGCCGCCCATCGCATCCCGCAGCGGCAGATGCGCGAGCAGCGCGCGCGCCTGCGCCGCCCCGTCCCCGGTGCGGATCACCATCCCCGCCATGAAAGGCAACGCCGGCGCCGTGACGCCCGGCAGCAGGCGCGGCAGCGCCTCGGGCGGGAGGATGCGGATCACGGTTTCCAGCTGCGGGCTCTCGGGGCCCGCGGCGCGCTCGGCGCCGGGCAGGCGCAGGCGGAAGCCGGCCAGCGGATCGGGCTCGGCCGGCAGGCCTGCGAGCCGCGCGAGCCGCGCGGTGGTCTCGGCCGGATCGGCGCTCGCCAGGATCGCGGCCTCCAGCGCCACCGCGCCGTTGCGATGCCCCATCCAGCGCGCATCCCAGACGAGCTCCGGCGTCAGGTGCTGCACGAGCTGCACCCGGCCCTCCGGCGCATCCGGGAAGGGGAGCCGCGCGAAGCGCGCGATCGGCCCGCCCGGCTCCACCGGCCTTTGCAGCCAGGCGACGCCCGGGATGTCGAGCCCGCCGCGCCGCAGCCGCGCCAGGTTCTCCTCCGTCTCGCCGATCGCGAGTGCGAGGATGTGCATGCCCGTGTAGCGGTCGAGGAAGCGGTCGAGCCCGTTGGCGAACAGCGCCGGGTCCTGGATGCCGAGGAGCTCGACATAGCCGTGCCGGAGGAAGGCGCAGCGATTGGCGCTGCCGAACAGCTCCACCGGCGAATCCGGCGTGCGCTTCCCCGATTGCCGCGCGACCGGCGAGAGCGCGAAGCCGAGTGACTCCCAGGTGGCCCAGAGCGGCGCCGGATCGCGCGCGCAGAGCCCGACATGATCCAGCGCGAGCGCGGTGCTCATGTGCGCTTCTCCCTCCCTCGCTTGCGGGGGAGGGTCGGGGTGGGGGTGCGAGGATCAGGGCGCGCTGCACGACGGCACCCCCACCCCAGCCCTCCCCCGCATTGCGGGGGAGGGAGAGACGCGGCCCTCACGCCGGGTTCTCGTATTTGTCGAGCAGCCAGGCCACCGGTTCCGCCGAGGCCTCGGCATGCCAGCGCTCCACCAGCGGATGCGCGCGCACCGCCGCGCAATAGCCGCGCGAGACGGAAGACAGCTCCGGCTGCCAGGTCAGGAATCGCGTGACGACCGGCGCATACATCGCATCCGCCGCGCCGAAGTCGCGCCCGAACAGGAAGGGCCCGCCATGCGCGGCCAGCGCCTCGGCCCAGATCGCCTCGATCCGCGCGATGTCGGCGAGGCTTTCCGGCGTGCGGCCGCGGCCGGGGAAGGTGCGGCCGAGATTCATCGGCATGTTCATCCGCAGCGCGCGGAAGCCCGCATGCATCTCGGCGGCGATGCTGCGCGCATGCGCCCGCGCCGCGCGGTCGGCCGGCCAGAGCGAAGGCGCGAACTCGGCGCAGTATTCGGCGATGGCGCTGCTCTCCCACATCCGCGCGCCGCGGTGCTCCAGATAGGGCACGAGCCCGTTGGGCGAGATGTCGCGGATCGCCTGGGTCACGCCGCCGGCGATCGGCACCACCACTTCCTCCACATCCAGCCCCGCCAGATGCACCAGCAGCCAGCCGCGCAGGCTCCAGGAGGAGTAGCGCTTCGTCCCGATCACCAGCCTGCCTTCGGCCATGTCCCGCATCCCTCAGAACTGTCGGTCTGCGGCCTGCGTAGCAGGCCGAGGCCGCGAATGCGGCCCGCCGGTCGTCCGGCGAGCCAAGCCGCCGGAGGCGGCGCCCGGCGATTGAGGGCGCAGCATCATGCCACGCGGCCCGCCTTCCGGCCATCTCGGCCCCGGTCTATGGGAGGCCGATGGCGGCCACGGCGCGCGACCGGATCCTGTTGAACCTGGCGCTCGACGCGGCCGCGGCGGCGCTTGCCCTGCCGGCGGCGCTCTGGCTCGCCGCCCCCGGCGCCTGGCCGCCCGGGCTCTGGTGGCTGCTCGGCCTGCCGCTGGCGGTCGCGGCGCCGCTGGCCATCGGCTGGCCGCTCGGCCTGTCGCGGCAATACTGGCGCTTCGCCTCCATGCCGGACCTGCTGGCGACCGCCGGCGCGGCGGCGGGCGGGGCGCTGCTGCTCTGGCTGGTCCTGCACATCCTGCCCGTCTGGCGGCCGCCGAGCGCCGCCTTCCCGGTGATCCACGCGCTCGTGCTCGGCGCGCTGCTCGGCGTGCCGCGCATCGCCGACCGGCTGCGCCACGCCCGCGCGCCGGAAGCGGGCGCGCCGGCGCAATCGGTGCTGCTCGTCGGCGCCGGCGACGGCACCGACCTCATCATCCGCGCGCTCGGCCAGGAACGCGACGTCGCCTATCGCGTCAGCGGCATCCTCTCGCTGCGGGAGCGCCAGACGGGGCGACGCATCCATGGCGTCCCGGTGCTCGGCATCGCCGAGGAAGCCGGGACGGTCCTCGAGACCCTGCGCGACGAAGGGCGCCTGCCGGCGCTGGTGCTGATCGCGACGCCGCAATTGCAGGGCGCGGCACTGGAACGCCTGCTCGATGCCTGCGACCGCCACGGCGTGCCGGCGAAGCGCCTGCCGAGCCTGACCGCGCTGCGCCCCGCCGGCCGCCGCCCCGGCGAGCGCGAAGGCGAGCCGCGGCTCTCGCTCCGCCCGATCGAGATCGAGGAACTGCTCGACCGCCCGCAGGTGCCGCTGGACCGCGAGGGCATGGCGCGGCTCGTGCAGGGCCGCCGCGTGCTGGTGACCGGCGCGGGCGGGACCATCGGCGGGGAGCTCGCGCGCCAGGTCGCGGCCCTCGGCCCGGCGAGCCTCACGCTGCTCGATCACGGCGAATACGTGCTCTACGAGATCGACCTGGAACTGCGCGAACGCCACCCCGACGTGCCGCGCCGCGCGGTGCTGGCCGATGTGCGCGACGAGGCGCGCATCGGGCGCCTGTTCGCCGAGATCCGCCCCGAGCTCGTCTTCCACGCCGCCGCGCTCAAGCATGTGCCGATGGTGGAGAACGATCCGCTGGAAGGCCTGCTGACCAATGCGCTCGGCACGCGGATCGTGGCCGATGCGGCGCGCGCGGCCGGTGCCTCGCTGATGGTGTTCATCTCGACCGACAAGGCGGTGAACCCGACGAGCGTGATGGGCGCCTCCAAGCGGCTGGCGGAGATGTACTGCCAGGCGCTGGACCGCGCGGCGCGCGCCGGCGGCGGGATGCGGCTCGTCACCGTGCGCTTCGGCAATGTGCTGGGCTCGACGGGCAGCGTGGTGCCGCTGTTCCGCCGCCAGCTCGAACGCGGCGGCCCGCTGACGGTGACGCATCCCGACATGCGCCGCTACTTCATGACGGTGCGGGAGGCGGTGGGCCTCGTGCTCCAGGCGAGCGTCGTCGGTGCGACCGACCGGGAGGACCAGCCGCCCGAACTGCGGGAGGGCGGCATCTTCGTGCTCGACATGGGCGAGGCGGTGAAGATCGTGGAGCTCGCCCGCCGGATGATCCGCCTGGCCGGCCTGCGGCCCGAGGAGGATGTGGAGATCCGCTTCACCGGGCTCCGCCCCGGCGAGAAGCTGTTCGAGGAAATCTTCCACGGCGAGGAACCGCCGCACCCGACCAACTTCCCCGGCCTTCTCGTCGCCGTGCCGCGCACCACCGACGCCGCCGAGATGGCGAAGGCCATCGATCGCGTGGCGATCCTGGCCGAAGCGGGCGACCGCCAGGGCGCGCTGGCCGAGCTTTCGCGCCTGGTGCCTGAATTCGCGCCCCCGAACGGGGCGTGACGGTCACCCGATCCCGAAGAAGGGCAGCGCGAAGCAGAGCGCCGCGATGGCGCCGAGCACGAAGGTCCAGGCCATCGCCCGGAATTGCTGGCGGAGCGCCTCCGCCACCTCGCCCGGCGTCGCCTCCCGCCGGGCGCGCGTGACTTCCCGCCCGGCGAAGAAGGCGAGCACCGCGCCGATCACCGCGCCGATCGCGGCGACGATGCCGATGTTGAGCCGGGCGAGGAGAAGGGCGTCCATGCGGGTCCTGCCTTCTCCCTCCCCCGCATCGCGGGAGAGGGTCGGGGTGGGGGTGCGGGAGATCGGGCGCGCCGAGCTTCGCACCCCCACCCTAAGCCCTCAATGATGCCGCCAGCTCACCTCATCCAGCGCAGGCAGCGTCGGATCACACGGCAGCCACTGCCCGTTGGTCACGCTCTGGCCGGTCATCGAGAGGATGAAGCCCCAGTGGCTCACCACCACCGTGTGCGCCCAGTCGTCCAGCGCGGCCATCTCCCCCCTGAACCGCGCGGCGCGGGCGAGGACGTGTTCGGCCGGCTCCTCCTGCTCGGGCCACCAGACCTCCTCCACATGGTCGAGCGCCACATGCGGGAACTCGGCGCGGAGCTGCGTCACCGGCGTGCCGATGTCGCAGGTGAAGGCGTAGCGCTCGCGCACGATCGGGTTGACCAGCACCGGCAGGCCGAGCCGGCGCGCCAGCGGTGCGGCGGTCTGCAGCGCGCGGGTGTAGGGCGAGGCGATGATGCGCCGGATCTCATGCTGGCCCGCCAGCGCTTCCGCCGCCGTCTCCGCCTGCTGCTGGCCGAGCGGGGTCAGCTTCGGGTCCTTGATCCCCGGATCCTTCCGGGTCGCGGTGAAATGCAGGTTGAACTCGCTCTGGCCGTGCCGCAGCAGGATCATCGCCCCACCTGTTTCCCCGGAAACTTCCCGTCGCCGATAGCTTCGCCGGCGCCATCGGGCAACTGCCGGACAAACACGGCGTTGCGGACGGGGCCCGCCAAGCCTAAGTGATAGGCAGATGAGGAGTTGGCAATGTCGGGCGGCTTTCCGGTGGACCTGATCCTGTTCGCGATGGTCGCGGCCTTCCTGGTCCTGCGCCTGCGCAGCGTGCTCGGCCGCCGCACCGGCTTCGAGCGCCCGCGGCGCGAGGGCCCCGGCGCCTATGATCCGGTGCGCAACGCGCCGGCCGATGCGGCCTCCGACCTGCCGCCCGCGCAGCTTCCCGCCGACGGCACCCGCCGCCTGGTGCCCGATCCGCGCAGCCCGGCCGGCAGCGCGATCGAGCGCATCCGCGGCGTGGACCCGAGCTTCGAGCCCGTGGGCTTCCTGCACGGCGCCGAGGGCGCCTTCCGCATGATCGTGGACGCCTTCGCCAAGGGCGACCGCCAGACGCTGCGCATGCTCCTCTCCGACGACACCTATGCCGGCTTCGAGGGCGAGATCGCCCGGCGCGAGCAGGCCGGCGAGAGCCAGCGCAGCGAGGTCCGCGCCATGCAGGAGGCGAAGCTCGAAGCCGCCGACCTGCGCGGCAGCGTCGCCGATGTCACCGTCCGCTTCGTCTCCGACCAGGTGAACCTCACCACGGCGAAGGACGGCAGCGTGGTGGCCGGCGCCGAGGCGGTGACGGAGCTCGTGGACATCTGGACCTTCCAGCGCGACCTCCGCAGCGAGGATCCGACCTGGAAGCTGGTCGCGACCCGCAGCGGCTGACGCCACCCGCCATGCGCCGGCGCCTCGCTGCCCTGGCGCTGTGCGGGAGTTTGGCGCTTTCCGGTGTGATGGTCCCTTGGGGCGCGACGGCGCAGGACCCGCCCACCCCGCCGCCCATCCACCCCGATTTTGCGGCCCTGCCTGGCTGGGCGGAGGACAACCAGGCCGAGGCGATCCCGGCGCTTCTCTCCGCCTGTCGCGCCGTCGCGCCGATGGCGCCTTCCGTCCCGCTCGGCGGCGACGAGCGCATGCGCGTGGCCGCCGCCGCGATGCAGCCTGTCTGCGCCGAGGCCGCGGCCCTCCCCGCGGGCGATGTCGCGGCGGCCCGGGCCTTCCTTGAACGCCGCTTCCGCCCGGTCGAGCGGGGCGAGGACATCCTCACCGGCTATTTCGAGCCCGAGCTGCGCGGCAGCCTGACGCGCTCGCCGCGCTTCCCCATCCCCCTGCATGGTCGCCCGCCGGGGCTGGTCGAGGTGGATCTCGGCGCCTTCGCGCCCGATCTTCAGGGGCGGCGGATCGTCGGCGAGGTGCGGGAGGGGCGCCTGCATCCGGTCCCGGACCGCGCCGGCATCCTCGCCGGGGGGCTCGCCGGCCGGGCGCCGGTGGTCGTCTGGGTGGACGACCCGGTGGACGCCTTCTTCCTCCAGATCCAGGGCTCGGGCCGGGTGCGGCTGCCGGATGGGCGCGTGCTGCGGGTAGGCTATGCGGCGGCGAACGGCCATCCCTACTGGCCGATCGGCCGCGCGCTGCTCGACCGCGGCATCCTGACGCGCGAGACGATCTCGATGCAGGCGATCCGCGCCTGGCTGTTCTCGGTGCCCGCGGCCGAAGCGGCTGGGCTGATGGCGCGCAACCCGAGCTATGTGTTCTTCCGCCGCGTCGAGCTGGCCGAGGAGGAAGGCCCGATCGGCGCGCTCGGCGTGCCGCTGGTGCCGATGCGCGCGCTGGCGGTGGACCGTGCCTTCGTCCCCTTCGGCCTGCCGGTCTGGGTGCATGGCCGCGACCCGCTGACCGATGCGCCGCTGCGCCGCCTGACCGTCGCCAAGGACACCGGCGGCGCCATCCGCGGCCAGGCGCGGGCCGATCTCTTCACCGGCTGGGGGCCGGAGGCCGCCGAGCGCGCCGGGCGGATGCGCGACGCGGCACGGCTCTGGGTGCTGGTGCCGCGGTAGCCGGCCTACCCCCCGCTCCGCACCAGCCGCACCAGCTGCGCCACATGCTCGGGCGGGGTGATCTTCTCGATGCCGTGGCCGAGGTTGAACACGAAGGGCCGGCCGCGCATGGCCGCCAGGATCTGCCGTGCCTCCGTCTCCAGCGCGACGCCGCCGGCCACCAGCGCCAGCGGATCGAGATTGCCTTGCAGGGCGACGTTCGGCGGCACCGCCTGGGCGGCGAAGCGGGGGTCCATCGCGGTGTCCATCGCCACCGCGTTCACCCCCGTCCGCGTCACGTATTCGCCGATCAGCGGGCCCGCCAGGCGGGGGAAGCCGATCACCGGGATCGCCGGATGCGCCCGCTTCACGGCGCGGACGATGAGCGCCGTCGGCTCGATCACCCAGCGGCGGAACTGGCCGGGAGGCAGCATGCCGGCCCAGCTGTCGAACAGCATCACCGCCTCGGCGCCGGCCTCGATCTGCGCCAGCAGGTAGTCGGTGGTGGATTCGACCAGCGTGCGGATCAGCCGCCCGAACAGGTTGGGATCGCCGAAGGCGAGCCCCCGCGCGGTGTGGAAATCCCGGCTGCCATGCCCCTCCACCATGTAGGCCGCGACGGTCCAGGGGCTGCCGGCGAAGCCGATCAGCGCGGTGCGCGGATGCGCCGCCGCCAGCATGGCGCGCGTCTGCCGCACCGTCTCGAAGATCGGCGCGGCGCGGCTGCGCAGCATCGAAGGCTGCAGCGCGGCGATGCCGGCGGCATCACGCAGCGGCGCGAGCACCGGCCCCTCGCCTTCCGCGAAGCGCAGATCCTGGCCGAGCGCCCAGGGGACCATCAGGATGTCGGAGAACAGGATCGCGCCATCCATCCCGTAGCGGCGGATCGGCTGGATCGTGACCTCGGCCGCGAGTTCGGGATTGGTGCAGAGCGCGATGAAGCCCCCCGCCTGTTCGCGCACCGCCCGGTATTCCGGCAGGTAGCGCCCCGCCTGGCGCATCAGCCACATCGGCGGCGGCCACACCGCCTCCCCGCCCAGCGCCCGCAGCAGCGGCTTCGCGCCGGTCGCCGGCTCGCCGGGGTTCGTTCCTGTTGCCGACAATCCGGCCTCCTTCGTTCGTGCCGCCATTCTCATCAAGGAAGAAGAATTCTTGAAGAGGAGGAGTGGTAGATGGGCCTGTGGGCATCGGGGATACGCCCGATCCCGCCGTCATCCACCCGCTTCTCCACATCAGGGTCTTCCGTCATCCGCTTGAGCCGGAAGGCGGATCGGGCACCATGCCCAGGCTGGGGGCGGATGCGGAAATCGCATCCCCCGCAGGGCGGTCATGGGGCTTTCCGGGCGCCATCCACAACCCCGGCCTTGACCGCGCCCGGTTTTCCCCAGCATCCCCGGCTTTCCGGAATCCGTCCACCGCCCCATCCCCCTTCCGGCCATCGGGGTCCGCGCCATGACACATCGCCAGGTCAACCTGCATCTGGTCTCCGACAGCACCGGGGACACGCTGAACTCGATCGCGCGCGCCACGCTCTCGCGCTTCGACGAGCCGCAGGTGATCCATCATCGCTGGTCGCTGATCCGCTCCCGCCTCCAGCTCGACCGCGTGCTGGACGGGATCACCGCCGAGCCCGGTCCGGTGATGTTCACGCTCGTGGATCGCGGCCTGCGCCACGCGCTCGAGGAGCATTGCATGCGCGTCGGCGTGCCCCTGCTCTCGCCGCTCGATCCGGTGATGGACATGCTCCAGGCCGAGCTCGGCGAGCGCGCGCGGGAGAAGCGCGGCGCGCAGCATGTGATGAACGCCGATTACTTCCGCCGCATCGACGCGATGCACTACGTCCTCGCCCATGACGACGGCCAGGGCGTGGCCGGCATCCATGAGGCGGATGTCTGCCTCGTCGGCGTCTCGCGCAGCTCCAAGACGCCCACCTGCTTCTACCTGGCCAATCGCGGCATCAAGGCGGCGAATGTCCCGATCGTGCCGGGTGCCACCATGCCCGAGGAGCTGAACGACCCGCCCTGCCCGGTGGTCGGGCTCTATATCGAGGCCGGCGCGCTGATCGAGATCCGTCGCCATCGCCTCAAGCTGATCGGCGCCGGCGGCGTGCGGCAGGACGCGACGGACTATGTGGACCATGAATCGGTGAAGGCGGAGATCCAGGCCGCGCGCCGGCTCTGCACCCAGCATGGCTGGCCGGTGATCGACGTGACGCGCCGCTCGATCGAGGAGACGGCGGCGACCGTGCTGCAACTCATGGAGGCTTGGCACGCGAAGCGCCGCCATCCCATGCCGGCCCCGCCGCCCGAGGACCCCGCTGCGGCGGTGCTCGGCGGCTGATGCCCTTCCAGGCCGCTTCCCCGCCGCTCGTCCTCGCCTCGGCCAGCCCGGCCCGGCAGGAACTGCTCCGCCGCGCCGGCCTTGCCTTCGAGGCGCTGCCCGCTGCGGTGGACGAGGCGGCGATCAAGCAGGCGGCGCTGGCCGAAGCCATCCCGCCCGAGGATGCAGCGGTCATCCTGGCCGAGGCCAAGGCGGAACGCATCGCCCGGCGCCGGCCCGAGGCGCTGGTGATCGGCTGCGACCAGCTGCTGGTCTGCCGGCTGGAGGCGGGCGAGCGCTGGTTCGACAAGCCGCCCGATGCCGTCGCGGCGCGCGCCCAGCTCCTGCTGCTCCGCGGCCGGACGCATCGGCTGGTCAGCGCGACGGTCGCCTGGCGCGGCGGCGCGCGCATCTGGCAGGACGTCACCACCGCAAGACTGACCATGCGCGCCTTCTCGGAAGCCTTCCTCGACGCCTATCTCGCCGCCGAGGGCGAGGCGATCCTCGGCTGCGTCGGCGCCTATCGCCTGGAAGGTCTCGGCCAGCATCTGTTCAGCAAGGTCGAGGGCGACCATTCGGCCGTACTCGGCCTGCCCATGATGCCGTTGCTGCGCTTCCTTCGTGGACACGGGCTGGTGGCAGAATAGGCGCTCCAAAGGACCGCGCCGTATCATTGTGTCTCACATGTCTCATAAAAGCGATTAGTTGCGCCTTACATCGGTTATGAATTGTTCAGAAGAACCGATCGCAACCCCGCGTTTATTGACTGGTGATCTCCAACGGTTACGAGGGTTCGCAGCCGGGGCAGGAGGGGTGCCCCGTGCGGATCGTCAGGGGAGAACTTGTCCATGGCGCGCGTCCAGGGAGTCGGCCTCGGGGCCGAAAGGGGACCGGCTGACCTTTTCGCGAAGCTGTTCGTCGCGGATTTCGGGCTCCATGAAGCGGCGGGGCATGACGGCCACGACCATGAGGGCGGGCTCGAGCCGCATGGCTCGCCGGCCCCCTTCCCCGCCTCGGGCGGCTCGGCGGCGATCGCGCGCTTCCACGCCATCGAGGTGCTCGCCGCGCTCGCCGATGCGGGGCGCTTCGCCCCGCCCGGGCTTGATGGCCGCCTGCCGGGACCGCTGCCGGTCACGGACGGGCCGACCGAGGCGATCATCGCCTCCACCGTCACGCTGACCGCCGTGCCGACTGGCGGGGTCGGCGTCGCCTATGGCGACACCTTCAAGCTGCACAGCCTCGAGGGCTCCCGCTACGTCATCTATCTCGACTTCGACGGGCACACGACGACCGGCACGGCGTGGAACAGCTACTGGAACACCTCGAGCTTCTACTCACCTGCCTTCACCACCGATGGCTCCGAGGCGTTCAACGCCAGCGAGCTGCTCGCGATCCAGCAGGTCTGGCAGCGCGTGGCGGAGTTCTTCTCGCCCTTCAACATCAACGTCACCACCCAGGATCCGGGCGCGGCGGCGCTGTCCTACAGCGGCGCATCGGACAATTCCTTCGGCATCCGCGTGGTGATCACCGACGAGGGCAACAAGCCCTGGGGCGGCATCGGCTATGTCAGCAGCTTCGCCTGGAACAGCGACACGCCGGTCTTCGTCTATGCGAACAACCTGGCCGACAACGCGAAATACATCGCCGACTGCATCGCGCACGAGGTCGGCCATTCGCTCGGCCTGAACCATGACGGGCGCGGCGGCGACGAATACTACTGGGGCCATACCAACTGGGCCCCGGCGATGGGTGCGGGCTACAACGCGCAGGTCGTGCAGTGGAGCAACGGCGCCTACAACGGCGCGACCAACACGCAGGACGACCTCGCCACCATCACCGGCGTCGGGAACATGGGGGTGGCCTACCGCGCCGACGACTACGGCAACACCTTCTCCACCGCCGCGAGCTTCAACCAGACGGTCAGCAACGGCATCGCGACCGTCTCGACCTATGGCGTCATCACCGGGTCGGGTGCGCGCAACGACATCGACATGTTCGCCTTCAGCGTCGCCGCCGGGGGATCGGTGAACCTCACCGTCTCGGGCTGGACGCGGGGGACCGTGAGCGGCACCGGGCAGGTGGTGGACATCGCCTCCCCCTTCTCGATGCTGGATGTGCGCCTGGTGCTGTTCGATTCGAGTTTCCAGGCGGTGAAGGGCTGGAACGACACCACGCGCCAGGACGGCGTGATGAGCGCGACGAACCTGTCGGGCGGCACCTACTATCTCTCGATCGACGGCACCGGCTGGGGCGATCCGATGGCCGCCTCGCCCTCCGGCTGGACCGAATACGGCTCGCTCGGCCAGTACATGATCCGCGGCACCTACACGATGGGCGCCGAACTCCCGACTCCGCCGCCGCCACCCCCGCCGCCGCCGCCCCTGGTGCTGAGCTTCGACAAGGCCGCGGTCACCACGACCGAGGCCGGCGGCGCCGCGACCGTCACGCTGCGCGCCACCGGGGCCACCGAGGAGATCACGGCGCAGATCAGCGGGCTGGACGCGACGGAGGGCCGGCTCTCGGCCAGTTCGGTGAAGCTCAATGCGGCCAACAACTGGACCGCTTCCCTCACCGTCACCGGCGTCAACGACCGCGATGCGGATGGCAACATTGCCTACACGCTCCAGGCCAGCGCCGCGGGCGCGACCGGCGCCTCGCTCCAGGTGACGAACCTCGACAACGACATCGGCGCGGCGCTGGGCCAGGTGGTCAGCCAGTCGGCCGCGAAGGGCGCCAAGACGACGACGCAGACCGCGACCAACGTCTCGGTTGCGGCCACGCTCAAGGATGACGGCATCAACCAGACCATCACCGAGACGGGCGCCAAGCCGAACTTCGTCGCCGAGGCGCGGTGGCACTTCACCGGGCTCACGGGCGGCACCTACAAGGTGCAGGCGGATGCCTGGTCGAGCCGCGAGCAGTTCGCGCTGCAATACTCGGTGGACAATGCGGCGACCTGGCTCTCCTTCGCCGGCGCGCCGGCCTCGGCGCTCACCTGGAACGGCGACTACCTGGCGACGGGGGTGGGCAGCTCGCTCTGGGTTCGGGCGGTGGATGTGCTGCGGACGAATGATTCGACCAAGGACACGATCCAGGTGGACCTGCTGACCATCACGGCCGATCCGGTCTGGGGGTGAGGTGACCGGCGCGGCGGGGCTGGGCGCGGCGGATTCCGCCCGCGCCGGGCCCCGCTGACGAAACCGCCGAAATTGCAACCAGCGGTATCATGGGCCGCGCCGGGCGTGGGCCCTAAATCAGCGCTTCGTCCAGATATTAGCGCTCGGCCTCATCAACCGTTCCGCGATTCGGCCGCCTTGTCAATTCCGAACCCGTATCGTAGACGACGACGCGCTTTCCGGATCACCGAGTCGAAAAACCTTACAGGTCGCTTGATTCGGCGCGCCGCCGGATAGGCAAGTTCCTGGAATCCATGTGTTGGCACGGCGGTTGCAAACGTCCTTTCCGAACGCTTTTGCCCCGGAGAGGGATCAGGACCATGACGAAAAAGCTCGTGACGTTGGGCTTCGCGGCAGCCGCCGCCTTCGCCTTCGCCGGTGCGCCGCAGCAGGCCGAGGCCGCTCCGTGCAGCACCTCTGACGTGAACTTCAGCATCAACTACCCGCCGAGCATCACCTACGCGGCGAGCGTCTGCGCCAACGGCGTGGTGAGCGGCAGCAGCAGCATCGCCAACGAGACCGCGGCCTTCAACACGGCGTTCGGGCCGGGCTTCGTCTACCTCGACAAGACCAATGAGGCGTCGGGCGTCGGCATCGGTGGCGGCATCGTGTTCACCGTGACCGCGCCCACGACTGTCTCGAGTGGCACCTTCACCGTCTCCTGGGTGGACAACAGCCCCGGCACCGCGCCGAACCTGCCGCTGCTGATCGACTTCGGCATCTACCTGAAGGGCGGCAATGCCGATGATGCCGGCTACGTCATCCCGAACGTGCTGATCCCGGCCAGCCCGACCAGCGGCACCGGCCAGTTCACCATCACCTTCCTGAACAACGGCGGGAACGTGCCGAACCTGTCGCACCTGACCCTGTTCGGCGCGAACGTCCAGTCGCCGCCCCCGCCCGGCACCGGCGTGCCGGAGCCCGCCACCCTGGCGCTGCTCGGCGCCGGCCTCGTCGGTCTCGGCCTCGCCCGTCGGCGGCGCCGCACCGCCTGAACCGATGGAAGGCGGGTCGGGCACCCGGCCCGCCTGACATTGTAAGTTTTTCCGACAGGCCCGGTTGGCTCCGCCAGCCGGGCCTTTCGCGTTTCAGCCCGACACCACCAGCAGGTCCTGGAAGCCGCCAGTCAGCTTCTCCCCGCCATCCGGCCGGGCGACCACCACATCCTCGACCCGCGCGCTGAACCCGGTGGCGTGCAGCACCGAGGGCTCCACGGTGAACAGCATCCCCTCCCGCAGCGGCGTCCCGTCGCTCGAGGTCAGGAAGGGCGGCTCATGCACGTCCCAGCCGATGCCGTGGCCGAGCCGGTGGCGGAACTGCGCGCCCTCCCCCGCCGCCTCGATCACCTGCCGCGCCGCCGCATCCACCGAAGCGCAGGTGGTGCCCACCTTCAGCGCCGCCACGCCCGCGGCCTGCGCCTGCATCACCAGCGCATGCACGCGCCGCTGCGCGGCGTCCGGCTCCCCGAAATGGACGGTGCGGCCGTAGTCGTAGCAGAGCCCCTCATGGGAGGCGCCGAAGTCGAACAGCACCGAACAGGGCGGATGGATCGGCCGCTTCCAGCTCTCGAGCCGGCGGCCCATCAGCAGCGGATGGGCGGGCCCGGTGCAGTAGAGGGAGGTCGTGAAGGTCTGCCCGAGGCTTCCCTGCTGCTGCATGCGGAAGTTGATCTCGGCGATCGCGTCGAGCTCCGTCATGCCGAAGCGGAGATGCTTCAGCGTCTCGGCGAAGGCCGCCTCGGTGCGGCGCCCGGCCTCCCGCATGGTGGCGATCTCGGCCTCCGACTTGATGACGCGCAGCTCGCGCAGGATGTCGGTGGCGGAGACGAAGACGGCGCCCGGCAGCAGCGCCTGGATATGGACGGTGCTCTCGCCATGCGCGCGGTCGCTGATCGCGATGCGCGGCTTCGCCGGCAGGCGGCAGCCGGCCAGGATGTCGCGCGCGAGCGCCGCCGGGTCGTCATGGTCGCCGAGCACGCGGATCGCGATGCCCTTGCTCTCGCCGCGGCCCTTGAACTCCGCGGTCATGCGCGGCAGCGCCAGGACCGGCTCCCGCTCCGGCGTCAGCCAGGCGCCTTCGAGCCAGCCGCCCGGATGCAGCGTGGTGCCATAGTTCGGGATGTCGCGCGGGATGCCGCAGAGATAATGCAGGTCGGTCCCGAGCGGGATGAAGGCGAGGTCGGCGCGGCCCGCCAGCAACTTCTGGAAGGCGGGCAGCCGGTCGGCGGCGGTGGGGGCGGGGTGGGTCATGGGCTTGCTCACTCCCTCCCCCGCATGGCGGGGGAGGGTCGGGGTGGGGGTGCGAGGACAAGGGCGCGCCCGATGGCGGCACCCCCACCCTCTCCCTCCCCCGCGAGCGGGGGAGGGAAGCGCGCGGCGGCGGAGGAAGCGCCTTACGTCGGCGTCGCACCCGACGCCGTCACCAGCGGGCCCCAGGTCTCGACCTCGCTGCGGACGAAGGCCTCCATGTCGCCCATGAAGCGGTTGCCGGGGTCCACCGACCAGCCCTTGTAGCGCTCCAGCACGGCGGGGATCTGCTGGACTTCCTGGAAGACCTGGGCGACGCGCTCCTGGATCGGGCGCGGCGTCGCGGCGGGCAGCGCGATGCCGGCCCAGCCCTCCGCCACCAGGTCGCGGAAGCCGTGCTCGACGAAGGTGTGCATCTGCGGGAAGTCCGGCGCCCGCGTCGGGCCGGTGATGCCGATGCCCTTGATCTGGCGGTCGCGGATGAAGCCGACCGAGCTTGCGATGCCGTCCAGCGTCACCGGCACCACGCCGGCCATCGTGTCCGTCACCGCCTGGCCGCCGCCCCGATAGGGGATGTGCGTCATGTCGATGTTCGCCGCCTGGGCGAAGCGCAGCATGAAGAGATGCGGCATCGAGCCGACGCCCGAGGTCGCATAGGGCATCCCCGGCGTCCGCCGCGCCGCGGCCGCCAGCTCGCCCGGGTTGTTGAAGTCGGTGCGGTTGTTGGCCATCAGCGCGTAGTAGCCGCGCTGGATCATCGCGACATGGGCGAAGCTGCGGATCGGGTCCCAGTTGATCCGGCCGCGATAGAGCGTGGCCCCCACCGCGAAGGCGCTGACCACGGTGAGCAGCATCGTGTAGCCGTCCGGCGCCGCCTCCGCGCCGAGCGCGGTGCCGAGCGTGGCGCCGGCGCCGGGCCGGTTCTCGATGATGATCGGCTGGCCGAAGCGCGCCACCAGGTGGTCCAGCATCATGCGCGCCAGCGCATCGGTGGACCCGCCCGGGGCGAAGGGGATGATCAGGCGGATCGGCCGGTTCGGCCAGGTGCCCTGGGCGTGCAGATGGCCCGGCAGGGCAAGCGCGGGCAGCGCGGCGAGCAGCGCGCGGCGCCCGATGGTGGTGGCGGTGGCGGTCATGGGCGGGCTTCCTCTCGGAGGCGCGGATGTCATCACGCCGCCGCGCGCTCCGCAATCCGAACGATGCCCGCGATACGAACGGCGGAGGCTATTCCTCCTTCGCCACCCCGGCGGTGCGCTCGTAGTGACGGTAGTATTTCTCCGTCACCAGGGCGGTCTTCACCACGATGCAGACATCGGTGGTGTTGAACTGCTGGTCGATCACCGCCCCGTCGCCGACGAAGCCGCCGAGCCGGAGATAGCCCTTGATCAGCGGCGGCAGCGCGATGAGCGCCGCCTTGCTCGCGGCCGCGTCGAGCGCGATCCGATCCATCGCGACATGGCGCGCCGCCAGCGCCCGCGGCCGCAGCGCCGGCGGCGCCAGGTGGTTGGCATGCAGGTAGGAGAGCAGCGGCGCCAGCGTGTCGGGATCGGTCCCGGGGAGGGAGGCGCAGCCGAACATGAGGTCTATCCGGTGGCGGAAGACGAAGGCGGCGATGCCGCGCCAGAGAAGCTGCAGCGTGCCGCGCGTGCGGTAGGGCGCGGCGACGCAGGACCGGCCGAGCTCCAGCACCTCGCCCGGCCAGGCGACGAGCATGGAGACGTCGTATTCGCTCTCGGAATAGAAATGCCCGAGCCGCTGCGCCCCGGCGCGGCGGATCATCCGGTAGGTGCCGACCACCGCCTCCGGCCCGTTGCCGAGATCGTGGTCCAGCACCAGCAGGTGGTCGGCGACCGCATCGAACTCATCGGCGTCGCGCCGCATGGCCGCCGTCGCGGCATCGGCGCGGGCGCCCATCTCCTCGTAGAAGACGCGGTAGCGCAGCGCCTGGGCGGCCTCGACCTCCGCCGCGCTCTCCGCCAGGCGCAGGCCGAGATTGCCGGCGCGCAGCTCCTCGAAGGCATCGGGCAGCGGGGGCGGCGGCTCCTCGGGCGGGCCGCTATCCTCGGGCAGGGGCCCGTCCACGCTCATCTCAGCCGCCCTTGCGCCCGCGCGGCGTTTCGCCGCGGCGGCCGAACAGCTCCAGCCGCTGGCCGACCAGGCTGAAGCCGAGCCGTTCCGCGATCTCGCGGGCGACGCGCTCGAACTCGCCATCCTCGAACTCGATCACCCGGCCGGTGTCCACGTCGATGAGATGGTGGTGATGGCCGCGGTCGGTCGGGTCGAAGCGGGCGCGGCCGCCGCCGAAATCGCGCCGCTCGACGATGCCCTTCTCCTCCAGCAGGCGGACGGTGCGGTAGACGGTCGCGACCGAGATGCGCCCGTCGAGCGCGCTGGCACGGCGGTAGAGTTCCTCGACATCCGGGTGGTCCTCGGCCTCCGACAGGACACGCGCGATGAGCCGGCGCTGGCCGGTCATCTTGAGCCCGCGCTCGACGCAGAGCCGCTCGATCCGCGAGGGATCGGGGCGGCCCGCGCCCGGCTTGCGGGCCGGCGCGGGGCTCGGTGGCTGCGGGTTGCGATCCATGCGGGCCAGGGCATCCTCCGCCCGCCCTTCGGCCGGGCGGCGCGCCGCTTCCATAGACCGCCGCGCGCCCGTCCAGAAGCCGGAAGCGGAACCTGCGCCCGGCGCGTCCGCCGCGGCTATTCCTCCCGCGGGGCCGCGGCGCGCCGTCCGGGCGGCCGCCCGCGCGGCTTGGTGCCGAGCCCGATCCGCTTGGCGAGCGAGGAGCGATGCTTGGTGTAGTTCGGCGCCACCATGGGATAATCGGCCCCGAGCCCCCATTTCTCCCGGTATTGGTCCGGTGTGAGGTTGAAGGCGGTCTTGAGGTGGCGCTTCAGCATCTTCAGCTTCTTGCCGTCCTCGAGGCAGATCAGGTACTCGGGGGTCACCGATTTCTTGATCGGCACCGCCGGCTGCGGCTTCTCGGCCACCGGCACGACGGGCTGGCCCATGCCGCTCAGCGTCCGGTAGACCTCCTGGATGAGGTTGGGCAGATCGGAGATCGAGACGGGGTTGTTCGACACATGGGCCGAGACGATTTCCGCCGTGAGGCCCAGCAGGTCCTGGTTTGCCGAGGTCTCGGCCATGCGTGTTCTTCCTGTCAGCCAAGGATGAGGCGAGCCATTGCGGGCTTGCATCCGGCGCCCCGCGCGCGAATTGCCGCAGCGCGCCGCCACAGACTCTATACTGGCGAAGCTGCCAGGCCTGCAACGTGGACTTTTCAGCTTTCGCGAGGTTGATGCGATGTCATCTTCACAAAGTGAAGTACAGAACCACGACCGCGACCTCGACATCACGGCCGAGACTTGCCCGATGACCTTCGTCCGCGTCCGGCTCGCGCTCGATCGGATGGGGCCGGGCCAGGTGCTGCGCGTCCGCCTCAAGGGCGAGGAGCCGCTGCGCAACGTGCCGCGCACCGCGGCCGAGCAGGGCCATGCGGTGCTCGGCCAAAGGCAGGATGGCGCGGCGAGCCTGCTCTGGCTCCGCAAGGGCGGATGATGCACCGGCGCGGGCTCCTCGCCGTCCCGCTGCTGATCCGCCCCGGGCGCGGGCGGCTCGCGGTGCGCGCGACCCGGCTCGTGCTGCCCTTCGCGCCGGGCGGCGCGGCGGACACGGTGGCCCGCCTCGTCGCGCGCGGGCTCGCCGAGCGGCTCGGCCGGCCGGTGGTGGTGGACAATCGCGGCGGCGGGCATGGCACCATCGCGGCGCAGGCGGTCCGCGCGGCGCCGGCCGATGGCGACACGCTGCTCTACGCCACCTCGATCTACGCGGTGGTGCCGCACCTTCTCGACCTGCCCTACGACCCGCTCGAGGATTTCCTCCCGCTCGGGCGCATCGCCACCCTGCCGACGCTGCTGATCGCCGGGCCGCGCAGCCCCTATGCGGATGCCCCCGCCGTGCTGACCGCGCTGGCGCGGGGCTGGCCGGTGCGCTTCGCGAGCGCCGGGGCGGGCACGCCCTCGCACCTGGCCGCCGCGCTCTTCGCGCTCGCAGCGGATGGGCGGGCGGAGATGGTGCAGTATCGCGGCGCCGGGCCGGCGCTGCAGGGCCTGCTGCTGCGCGAGACCGAGGTGATGTTCGACAGCCCCCAGCCGGCGCTGTTCGACGGCGCGGCGAGCGGGGCGCTCCGCCTGCTGATGGTGATGCAGCAGGCGCCGCTGCCGATGCTGCCCGAGCTTCCGACCCTCGATGTGCTGGGCGGCGCGGTGGCGAAGACGCTGCGCTGCTGGCACGGCCTGTTCGCGCCGCGCGGCACCGCGCCCGAGGTCCTCGCGCAGCTGACCGAGGCGCTGCGCGAGGCGACCCAGGCGGCGGAGTTCCATGCCGCGCTGCGGAGCCTCGCGATCGAGCCCGCCACCGCCGGGCCGGAGGCCTTCCGCAGCTTCTTCCGCGCCGAGCTCGCCCGGTGGGAAGCCTTCCTGGACCAGACGCCGATCCGCCCCTGAGGGGCCAGGCGCCACGCCCGCAGACAAGCGGCCCGCGAGGCGGCAGGATCGGCGCAACACCGAGGGAGGGAACCGCCATGATCCGCCGCCGCCTGCTTGCCGCCCTGCCGCTGCTGGCCCTGCCGGGCACGCTCCGCGCGCAGGACCGCCCGCTGCGATTCATCCTGCCCTTCGCCCCGGGCGGCGCGGTGGACACCGCCGCGCGGCTGCTCGGGCAGCGCATCGGCGAGACGCTCGGCCGCGTCGTGCTGATGGACAACCGCGCCGGCGGCAACGGCACCATCGCCGCCCAGGCGCTGCTCCAGGCGCCGGCCGATGGCTCCGTGCTGCTCTATGGCGCCTTCATCTACGGCGCGGTGCCGCACATGCAGCGCGTGCCCTATGACGCGCTGACCGATTTCGTCCCGCTGACGCAGACCGCGCTGCTGCCGACCATGCTCGGCGCCGGGGCGCGCGGGCGCTTCGCCGATGCGCCTGCGGTCCTTGCCGCGCTTCGGGCCGGGCAGCGGGTGACCTTCGGCAGCGGCGGGGCGGGCACCACCTCGCATCTCTGCGCCGCGCTCTTCGCCCGCGCCGCCGGGGTGGAGGCGGAGGTCGTGCATTATCGCGGCGGCGCGCCGGCGCTCCAGGGCGTGATGGCGGGCGAGACGGACATGATGTTCGACAACCCCCAGCCCGCCACCTTCGCCGGGCTGCAATCCGGCACGCTGCGGGGACTTTTGGTGATGCAGACCGCGCCCGCGGCGGCGCTGGCCGGGGTGCCGACGCTCGGTTCGCTCGGCTGGGGCGAGGAGTACACCGTGCAATCCTGGCACGGCGTCTTCGCACCGCGCGGCACCCCGCCCGAGGCGACCGCGCCGGTCGTTGCCGCGCTGCGCCAGGCGGTGGCCGATCCGCGCATCCGGGAGCGCTTCGCGGCACTGGCGATCGAGCCGGTCGGCAGCAGCACCGCCGAGTTCGCAGCCTTCTTCCGCAACGAGTTCACCCGCTGGGGCCGGTTCCTGGCGGCGAATCCGATCCGGCTGGAATAATGCTGCCGGCCCGATTGATTGATCTGCGGTCGGCGTCAGCCGGCGTCACGCCGGAGGCGTGCCTTCGGCACGACGCGGCCGAACGGCCGCCGCGCCAAGTGGCGCGCAGCCAAGCGGCCGGAGGCCGCGCCGGCGATCGAGGCAAGAACTCTCATGCCGACGAGTCGCTGAAAGCGGCCGTTGGCATGAGGCTCCGCCGCAGCACCAGCGCATCGCCGCCATCCGGGTAGTAGCGCCGGCGCCGGCCCACCTCCGAGAAGCCGGCGGCGGCATAGAGCGCGCGGCCAGCGGCGTTGGACTCCGCCACTTCGAGGAACATCGCCTCCGCGCCGCGCGCCGCCGCACCCATCATCGCGCCGGCAAGCAGCGCCGCACCCCGGCCCCGTCGGCGTGCCGCCGGATGCACGGCCAGCGTCAGGATCTCCGCCTCCTCCGCCGCCACGCGGGCGAGCACGAAGCCCTGCCCCGGCTCATGGATGGCGAAGGTGCCCGGCATCTCGAGCATCAGGCGGATCGCGTCCGCCCCCCAGCGATCGGCGGGCGGGAAGGCCGCTTCGTGCAGGGCGGCCAGCGCCGCCGCGTCGGTCATGGGGTCGCGCGGAGCGCGGGGGGCTCAGGGCTCGCGCGGAGCGCGGGGGGCTCCTGATACAGCGGCGCCGCGTCGCGCGGCGGGATGGCGCCGGCGAGCCGCAGCGCCGCGACGCGCGCCACGGCGACCGCGTCGGGCAGGCGGTCGTCCGTCAGCAGCGCCGGCAGGTCGCGCGCCAGGAGCCGCGCGGCGACCAGGGCGGCGGCATCGCCCACTGCCGCGACCGGGAAGGCCGGGCGGGGCAGATCGCGTTCCGCCAGCACCACCGGCGGGCCGAGCGGCGCCCAGGCGCCCGGGGCGAAACGCTCGAGCGCGAGCCGCCCCCGCTTCGTGTCCACCGCCGCCCAGACCTCGTGCGTCCCGCGCACCGCATCGGGCAGGGCCGCGGCGAGCGCCTCGCCGGTGGTCACGCCGACGAGCGGGACGCCGAAGCCGAGCGCGATCCCCTCGGCCAGCGCGATGGCGGCGCGCAGCCCGGTGAAGCTGCCGGGGCCGACCACCACGGCGACCGCGTCCGGCCGGCCGGCCGCGAGCACCGCCTCGGCCATCGGTGGCAGCGCCGTGGGCTGGATGCGCGCGCCCGGCAGGGCGCGATGCGCCAGCACGGCCGCGCCGTCGCAGAGCGAAGCGGAACAGCGGGCGAGCGAACCATCGAGGGCGAGGACCAGCATGGCAGCCGATTACTCCCTCCCCCGCTCGCGGGGGAGGGCCGGGGTGGGGGGTTCGCGGATCGGCGCCCCCGCTTCGCCGCACCCCCACCCCGACCCTCCCCCGCATTGCGGGGGAGGGAGAACCCGCCTTCGGGGCAGGGAGACGCCTTGCCCAGCGGCCGGAAAAGGCGCTGTTCTTCGCCACGCCCTGGAGGACCCCGCGATGAACGAGATCCGCGTCCCGCGTCCGAACAACCTCGACGCCTTCTGGATGCCCTACTCGGACAACAAGTATTTCAAGGGCACCCCGCGCCTGCTCGCCCGCGCCGAGGGCATGCACTACTACACGCCCGAGGGCACCGAGATCCTGGACGGCACCGCAGGCCTCTGGTGCTGCAATGCCGGGCACGGGCGGCGCGAGATCACCGAGGCGATCCAGAAGCAGGCCGCAGTGATGGATTTCGCGCCGACCTTCCAGCTCGGCCACCCCATCGCCTTCGAGGCCGCCGCCCGCGTGGCCGAGATCACGCCGGAGGGGCTGGATCGCGTCTTCTTCGTCAATTCGGGCTCCGAGGCGGCCGACACCGCGCTCAAGATCGCGCTCGCCTACCATCGTGCGCGCGGCGAGGCGCAGCGGGTGCGGCTGGTGGGGCGGGAACGCGGCTATCACGGCGTGGGCTTCGGGGGCATGTCGGTCGGCGGGATCGGGCCGAACCGCAAGCAGTTCGGCGCGCAACTGCCCTATGTGGACCACCTGCCGCACACCCATCTGCCGGCGCGCAACGCCTTCTCCAAGGGGCAGCCGGAGCATGGGGCGGAGCTGGCCGATGCGCTCGAAGCGCTCGTCGCGCTGCATGGCGACACCATCGCCGCCGTGATCGTCGAGCCGGTGGCGGGCTCCACCGGCGTGCTGGTGCCGCCGAAGGGGTATCTCGAGAAGCTGCGCGCGCTCTGCACGAAGCACGGCATCCTGCTGATCTTCGACGAGGTCATCACCGGCTTCGGGCGCCTGGGCACCAATTTCGGCGCCGAGCGGCTCGGCGTGACGCCGGACCTGATGACCATGGCCAAGGGGCTGACGAATGCCGCCGTGCCGATGGGCGCGGTGGCGACGACCAACACGGTGTACGACACCATCGTGAACGGCGTTCCGGCCGGGATCGAGCTGTTCCACGGCTACACCTATTCCGGCCATCCGCTCGCGAGTGCCGCCGCGATCGCGACGCTGGAGTTGCACCGGGCCGAGGACCTGCCGGGCCGGGCGGCGGCGATGGAGCCCTACTGGCAGGACGCCGCGCATGCGATGCGCAGCGTCGCCGGCGTGATCGACGTGCGGAACATCGGCCTGGTTGCCGGGATCGAGCTGGAACCCCGCCCCGGCAAGCCGACCCAGCGCGCGATGGAGGTGTTCCGCTGGTGCTTCGACCAGGGCGTGCTGACGCGCGTGACGGGCGACATCGTCGCCCTCTCCCCGCCGCTGATCGCCGAGCGCCAGCACGTGGACCGGCTGTTCGGCACGCTGGCGGAGGCGATCCGCGCCGTGCCGGCGTAGCGCGGCGCGCGCCGTTGGCAGGATATGCCAATGGCGCTACGCTCCCGTCCATGCCGACGCGCAATGTCGTCCTCACCGATCATCAGGCCGCGCTGATCGAGCAGCTCGTTGCCTCTGGCCGCTATCAGAACGCCAGCGAGGTGCTGCGGGCAGGCCTTCGCCTGCTCGAACATCGCGAGCGGATGGAGGCGCTGGCCGCGGCCATAGCCGAGGGCGAGGCTGCCTTCGCGCGCGGCGACCACACGGAGTTGGCCAGCGAGGCGGAGATCCACGCCTTCCTGCGCGGCATCGGCTCGGCCGGGTGATACCAAATCCCGCGGATCGTGACCGATCCGCGCCTCATACCGAGCGCACTATGGATTGACCTTTCGCGCCCACTCGAAGTCGGCGAGTGATCGGATC
>VFQP010001633.1_pt1 | contig 28843 bp, 30 predicted proteins | sample 3512351 | NCBI WGS metagenome assembly VFQP01 (sample SAMN10412372, study PRJNA504923) | tailings metagenome | isolation source: Relicate 1 Philex TSF1 revegetated site | place: Philippines: Tuba, Benguet | collected 2017-08-29
GTGCCGGCGTAAATCGGCTTTCCCCCGTTGTTGTGAATGCGTTCGAGCCAGGAAGCCTTCGAGAACATGAAGTTCTGACGGCGAAGCCAGTCGATGATGTCGTTGCGCTGGGTGAGCCCTTGGGCCGTGATGGCGGCCATCCACTCTTCGAGCGTTCGCCCGGTGTCGGCCTTCAGCGCTTCGAGAAATTGGCGCTCCCTTTCGCCGTAGTCGATGCTCACGGGGTTTTTCTCGCTATGGCTTTCGTCATGCGTTTCAAATCCAGCGCCGGGTCGCGGCTTTGTAGCTGCGATAGGCGTCTCCGAAGCGTTCCTCCAGATGGCGCTCCTCGGGCAGGATGGCGAGCCACGTGACCAGGAGTGCGAACGGGAAGGTGAGGATCACCAGCCAGATATTCTGGGTCAATTCCGCCAAGCCGAGCAGGATCAGGATGTCGGCGACGTAGATCGGGTTGCGGCGAAAGCGGAACGGGCCGTCGGTGACGAGGACCTCGGTGGCTTTGTCGGGGAGGACAGTCGTGCCGTGGCGGCGAAGCGTGATGACAGCCCAGATCAGCAGCACAATACCGGCTACGCCGAGGCTGCGCCCCGCGATGTGGGCGGCGAAATCGTTTTCGCCTGGCCACGCCAGCGGAACCAGGGAGCCGAGCGCGATTGCGACTGCGATGGTGGCTACAATCAGGATCGGCGGCCATGGGATGGTCGAGGGCGGAACAGCGTCGGTTGCGGGCGAGGGGTTCGTCATTGGCTCCTTTGCAGGTCTCTTCTCGTGTCGGTTCTCGGACTGTCCGTTCGGTGTTTTAGGGTTAATTGTCTCTCGCTTCCCTGGCAATTCCGCGAGAGGCGCGATAGGCCTCACTTTTATCCGTAATCGCTCTTACGAGGTGCTGTCACGAGGCCGCGCCAGATATCACACGTGGGGTTTGCGGCGGCATCGTCACACACGTCTCAGATTATCAAGTCGCTGATTCCCGTGTCCCTTATTAGCCCGAAGCTCGCCTCTCGCTTCGCCCGGTTTTCGTGAAGCGAATGCCGGACAAGCGTGCTTCGGTTCAAATCCGGTTCATCAAGGCCGGTGTATTGGCGCCTAATCGCGTCACGCGCATCCAAGGAAGGAAACACCCATGACCCTCAAAGCTCCTCTTGCTCTCGCCCTTGCCGGGCTGGTTTCGCTCAGCGGTTTTTCGGCCGAAGCGCAGGCGGCGCCTAAGTACGGCTGCTTCAAAGTCACGGTTCCGAGCCTCAATATTCGCGCGCGTCCCTATAGCAGCGCGGATGTGATCGGCGTTGCGAAAAAGGGCGACATTCTCGAGAAGCGGAAGCTCTTCTGCACGCCGCGCGGTTTCTGGTGTGCCGTCCGCAAGGGCTCGCTCGAGGGGTATGCAGACAAATCGAACCTGGCGAAGCTTCCGTGCCCGTAAGCACGGCATTTCGTAGCGACGGGCGAGGCTGAGGCAAACGAGGCGCAATGCCATTTACGCTTTCGAAAATGCTGGCGCTCCTTGCTCAGCCCTCGTCGCTGGCCGTGCTCGCCGTCGTCGTGGGGCTTTGGCTTACGCGGCGGGGGAGGGAAAGCGTTCTCGGGCGCCGTCTCGCCTGGGGCGGTGCGCTCGCGTTGATCGTGGGCGGCCTCATTCCGGTCGGCAATCTCCTGGTGCTGCCGCTGGAACAGCGGTTCGCGTCGGTGCCGGCCCCTGGCCCCGACGATCGTGTCGATGGGATCATCCTGCTCGGCGGGTTCGAGGACGGATGGGTGTCGAGCGGACGCGGCGGGCTCGGCGTCAACGAGGCGGCCGAACGCATCACCGAAGGTTTGCGGCTTGCGCTTCGTCATCCCGAAGCCAAGGTCGTGTTCACCGGTGGAGTCGGCGGGTTGCTCGCACGGAACGTAGAAGCGTCCGAGCCTGTCGGGCGCTTCCTGATCGATGCGGGGATCGCCAAGGAGCGGCTGATCCTCGAGAACGAATCGCGCAATACTTACGAGAACGCGCTCTTCACGCGTGAACTGGTGGCGCCAAAGCCCGGCGAGCGCTGGTATCTCGTCACCAGTGCCTTTCACATGCCGCGATCGGTGGGGCTGTTCCGTAAAGTCGGGTTCGACGTCATCGCCTATCCGGTCGACTACCGCACGCGCGGGACGGAAGACCTGTTCCGCTTGTTCGAGCGCATTCCGCAAGGGCTGATGCGCCTCGATCTTGGCGCGAACGAATGGCTGGGGCTTTTCGCGTATCGCGTGCTCGGCCGGATCGATGAGCTGTTTCCGGCCCCCTGATCAGGACTTGTGGGCTTGGCGCGTGCGCGGCGGGTCTTTGGCGTCGGGCGCAAGCTCGGCGTCGAGGTCGAAGTTCGGGCAATTCTTTTCTTCGAGCCGATGGTTGTAAGCTTCCAACATGCCCCGGTCGCGGGCATAGCGGCCATCGGGATCCATGCCCTCTGTCGAGCCGCCGAATACAGGTTTGGTGGCGGACTGAAGCCCGCGCGACAGAGCAGTCGTCTGGCTCCGGGTCTGGAAATCTCGAACCTGGACGATGCGAACCGCCATGCGGCCGGTGAGCTTGCGGCAGTCGAGCTCGAGCTCGTTGGCCGAGAGCTGATAGCCGGCGGCGGACGGAAGCCTGGAGACGGTCTCGGCGGCCACGACCGTATTCTGGGACGGAACTATCGAGCCCGTTGTCGAGGTCAACCCTTCGGTTTGCGATGCGCAGCCGCTCAGCAGCAGCCCCGCGAACACCGCGAGAGCAACCTGTTTGCCGCACACCTTGCCGCACGTCGTTTTCATGTTGGGCTGGAAGCCGTTCATGGGTCGATCGTAATACCGTGTGTAAAGTCCCCGTCGATTCGATCATTTTCGCTCTAAAAAAGCGGCGTGACAAAGGCTTTCGCTGCGTCCGGTTGACCCCGATCCTCCTGGCGGGCTAACCCTCTCGCTCCAGTCGGAGTTTGGGGTGGCCTAGGGGGCTCCCGGGAAGGATCAGCATGAAGCGCGGTTCGAAATTCGGAGTTTGGGGTGTCCATGCGGCCCGGGGCTTGGGGGCGCTTGTCGGACTGGGCCTGATTGCGGGCGCGGCCGGCGCCGAGGACAGTCCAAAAAACCTCGAATGCTCGTTCACCGGGGGCACTTCGTGGAGCTACGATGCCGGTGTCTACAATTCGAAGGCGCCGAGCCCCCTATCATTCAGCATCGAGGAGATCGACCTCGATCAGCAGAAGGCGACGCTCAAGACCGGGGCGGACGCCAAGGGCGGCAAGCTCAGCGTCGTGCGCGCGATCAACGCCAACCATTTCCTGGAGGCGGTCAACGAGGGGTTCCTGAACCTCACGACCGTCTATGACAAGGACCCGCACCTCGGCAAGTATCCGGCCGTGCATTCGCGCCATTTCGGTCTTCTGGGGCAGCCCGTGTTCGGTCAATACACGGGTTTCTGCACGGACAAATAATCGCTTGTCGCGCGCTCGGCGGCTGCTCTTTCCAGGAGAGCGAGGCATGGCACTCCATATCGTCAAGCTCTGTGTCGGTGCCTCGTCGATCGAGGATCTTTCCGCTTGGCAGAAGGAGCGCTTTCGCGAGCAGAAAGCGCGGGGCGAGAAACCCCGGATCTTCCATGCCACGCTGCAGACGCCGAAACGGCAGGCGGAGCTCATTGCGGGCGGCTCGCTCTACTGGGTGATCAAGGGCGTCATTCAGGTGCGCCAGGCGCTGATCGGTTTCGAAGACGGCGCGAAGGACGACGGGACGCCGTGCTGCCACATCCTGCTCGATAAAAAGCTGGTGCCGGTGCGGCCGGTGCCGCGGCGGGCGTTCCAAGGTTGGCGCTATCTCACGGACGACGATGCGCCGGACGATCTGGCGCCGGGCAGTGGCGATCTCTCGGCGCTTCCCGCCGATATGCGGCGTGCGCTGCTCGATCTCGGTTTGATTTGAAGAGGGACGCATGGGACGGCCGCCGATTACACGCATCGTTCGGGAGCTGCCGAAGCTCGTTCCGTTCGTTGGCCCGGAGGCGCAGGAGCGGGCGCGTGGGCGGCCATTCGCGGCGCGTCTCGGTGCCAACGAAAGCCTGTTTGGCCCAAGCCCGGCCGCGGTTGCGGCAATGGCGGCTGCTGGCGCCGAGAACTGGAAATACTCGGATCCCGAGAACCACGATTTGCGGCATGCGATTGCGCGCCATCACGGCGTGGCGGCCGAGAACGTCGTGATCGGCGAGGGGATCGATGGCCTGCTGGGTCTCGCGATAAAGATCGCGTCCGAGCCCGGCTCCGTCGTCGTCACATCGGACGGCGCCTATCCGACCTTCAATTTCCACGTGGCGGCCCAGGGCGCGCGGTTGATCAAGGTTCCATATCGCGACGATAGGGAAGATCTCGACGCGCTGCTCAGCGCTGTGCAGCAACACGAAGCCGGTGTGCTCTACGTGTCCAATCCGGACAATCCCATGGGATCGTGGTGGGACAAGGACGCGCTGGCGGCGCTGATCGCAGCATTGCCGGATGGCGTGCTGCTGCTGCTTGACGAAGCTTATTGTGATACCGCGCCACCGGACGCAATTCCTCCGATCGATGTCGCCAACCCCCAGGTTCTGCGGTTGCGTACGTTCTCAAAGGCGTACGGTCTTGCGGGCGCGCGGATCGGTTATGCGATCGGGGACGTGGAGCTGATCGCGCACTTTGAAAAGGTACGAAATCATTATGGGATCAACCGCGTGGGGCAGATCGGTGCGCTGGCGGCGCTGCTCGACCAGCCCTATCTCGCGGCCGCCGTGGGAAAGATTGCGCGCGCGCGCGACATCATCTCCGACATCGCATTGAGCCACGGTTTGGTGCCGTTGCCATCGGGCGCGAACTTCGTCACGATCGATTGTGGCGCAGACGGAGAATTCGCCCGCGCGGTACTGGAAGAGCTGCTCACGCGCGATATTTTCGTTCGAAAGCCAGCGGTCGCGCCGCTCGACCGCTGCATTCGTGTTTCGTGCGGGCGGGACGAGGATCTTGCGCGTTTTGAGGACGCGCTGGGGGAGGCGTTAGGTGCGGCGCGGGAAAGATCAAAGATAAAATTGAACGAAACTTCGTCATAGGGACTCAGTTTCCCGCGCTATAATGCGACAAAAAAGCCGGGACGGCCGAAGTGCCGAATTCGGCAGGAGGGACGCGAATACAAGACGGTGCGCCACTTGATTGATGCGTTGTGGCACCCAAAATCATCGCTTGTCGTGCTTCCTCGCGTGGAAGCACCCTTGGAAGGGGAGACTGATGCAGAACTTTAAACGGAGCATATTGCTCTCTCTCGGGCTGGGAGCCCTCTGTCTCTCGGCTGTCGCTCCGGCGTTTGCGGATTCGCCCGGTCTTTCCGGTTCGTGGAAGGGCGGTGGTACCTGGACTTATGCTTCGGGCCAGAAAGAAAGTGCCCGCTGCCGGGCAACCTTCAAGCCGAGCGGCAAATCCGCCTATGAGATCAGCGGAACGTGCGCAACGCAGTCGGGCACGGTTTCGCAAACCGGTTTCGTGCGCGGATCGGGCGGCAGCTATCGCGGCACGTTCTACAATCCGGAGTTTGATACGTCCGGCAAGATTTCGATTTCAGTCAGCGGCGGCAGCCAGGTCGTCCGGCTGTCCAGCACGAAGGGAACAGGGGTCATCCGGCTGTCACGCTGAACGGCTTCGTAGATTGAGAATAGAAACGCGCCGGCGATGTTCGCTCGGCGCGTTTTGTTTGAGATTCGGGTGGCGGAGTTGCGCGCGCGATCAGGGCCAGCGCTTCAATGCGGTGCGCGGGAAGGTCCATTCCGGCGTCACGAGTTCAGCGCCGATGGGCGTCGTGTACCAGGGCGTGCCATCCGGACTGTTGGGGTTTTTCAGGATGTGCATATCCTGCGCAGGCATGTAGCTCTGCAACAGCAGAAAGCGTTTTTCGCCGGTCGCTTTGTTCTCGACCATATCTGCAACGAGCACGGCGTGGCCCGGGAACCCTCCTTTGATGAAGACATCGCCGATGGCGATGGCGTTCGGGGCGACCGCCTTCAGTTCCCGCTCGAGCGAATAGGTGCCGGCGTAAGCGAACACGAGGTCCATGTATTTGCGAAGGCCGGCGTGGTCGCTGCGCTTGGTCGCCGAGAAGCGTCGGCGCTTGCCGTCTGTGTCGTTGAAGGCGATCTCCTTGTCGCGGTTCTGGCTGAACAGCCATTCGGCGCGTAAACGCATGATGGCATCGGCGCATTGCTGGAGGTCACGCTTGCCGATGTCGATATCGATGACGGCTGCGTGTACGTCCTGCCGCCATTTGCGTGCGCCGGTGTAGGTGAGAACGGGCGCACCCTTGGGCCGCATGGGGAGGCCGCGCAGCCAGGCGGCGAAGCTGCCCTCGGGCGCGGATACGCGTTCGAAGCCCGGCGGAGGTGCGACGCGCGCGGCCAGCGTCGCTGACGCAGCGGATACGGTTGCAGCCGGCAGCCAGCCGTAGGGCGCACGGGCGAGCGCGGGACCGGAAAATGCCAGAGTTGCAGTGAGAAGGAGAGGAGCGAGGCGCATCATGGCACCTCGCTCGCATGCAAACATGGCGGCGCGACGACACGAAGCGCCGCGCATCTGTTCAGTTCACTTCGCGCATTGGGATTTGACGTAGGCGAGCAGGTTGGCGCGGTCGGTCTCATCCTTGACCCCGGCCGGGAAGATCATCTTGGTTCCGGGGACGAGCTTTTTGTTGTTCTCGATCCATTGCAGGAAGTGTTCGTCGTCCCAAGTGGTGAAGGCGGCGTGCTTCAGGCCGTCGGAGTATTGGAACCCGTCGACGGACGCGACCGTGCGGCCGATCACGCAGGTGAGCTCCGGTCCGAGGGCGTTCTTGGCGTTCGCGCCGATTTGGTGACAAGCGCTGCATTTTTTGAACACCGCAGCGCCTGCTGCAGCGTCTTGGGCGCCCGCGGCGTTGGGCATGGCAGCAAGAAGCGCCGCGGCAACCGTCCATTTCCACATTTTTTGAAACTCCATCATTGATTGTAGAGCCAAAACATCCCTTACGTACGGAAGTATAAATACTTCCGTATTTTTAATCCATGTCTCTGATATGAGTTCAATCGAAACCGCAAGACGGCTTCGTCAATCGGCCACCCCGATTGTCATGCCGGTGCACACCAGCAAAGACATGAGCCCGCCGGAGGAGGTGTCCGGGCGGGCTCACGCGATCGCGGTCGAGGACATCTGCAATGATTGCGGCAACGGCGCATCGTCCGGCTTCAAGTCGTCGGGAGCGTCTTTCGCCCGCGTCGATGGCCGGATGGCCGTTCCGCCTTTGCGTCCTAGCCTGCTGATCTCCCTTTCGCGGACCTTCAGCTTCTGCGGCGTCTCCCAATCGGGGCCGTGCCGGCAGCCTCGGTGTTCGAGGCGCTTGCGTGCGCTAGGCTGGGCTTGCTCTGGGCTTTGCCAGCACTAGTCTCGCTGCCATCGGCCCGTACGGTGCTCTGCCCTATGTGCGCAGCCGGGGTCCCTTTCGCTCCCAACGGCTCGCTCGATCCATCTGGCCAGCTGGGCTGGCCCCCGATCACTGGTCTTGCCAGTTGGGATTTGCCAACGCTCGCCGATCCAGGATCTGACGATCGAATGCACAGGCTCTCACCGCGATGCCGGGGCGCTCGCAGATGATCTGAAGTATCCACGTGTCATGTTCGAATTGTTGTTTTGATGCTGTCCGACGACTGCTGGCGGGAGCCCGGCAATCAGACTGCTTCGGACAGCTTATACTGATCCGGTGGCCACATTTTCTTAGACCTCCTTTCAGTTGATGTGAGAATTGTGCGCCTGCTCACTCGCGCTGTCAATTCACGAAGTATGTGCAAGCTGGGGACGTTCGTAGTTAAGGGATCGTTGAGATCGCGAGCGTAGATTTGATCCTCTGATGTCCCGGCGTCTTTGGGCGTCCTGCGCGGCGCTTCGCCCAGCATTTATTTTCAAAGCCTGATCCCATGGCAGCGGGCCGTTCCTTGCTCGGCCTTCGATCAGGCCCAAGCCTCACGAGGCTCGCATGAGATCGACGATCGGCTTCTTCTCGTTCCTGGCTTTCGGCGTTTTGGCCGCGGGTGTGCTGACAGTCATGGGCGCCGGCCCCGGCGTGGAATTTTCGTTCGACGATGCAGTCGCGAGCCTCGATCGCTCGGGGCTGCATGTGGGGTCGCTGTTGATCGGCCTCGTGCTCGGGTTCGTGCTCTCGGCGCTCGCACGCGTGTCGTGGGCGGAGCTGCCGCGCCGGTTCGTCTCCTGGCTCCTGCAGTACGAGCGCAGTTTCTATCGGCTGGCGCTGGTTGCGGTCTTCATCGGCATTGTTGCGTTTTACTAGCGAAACGCAGCGCTTTCGCGATGTGCCCAACAAAAAGGCCCGGCAGAACTGCCGGGCCTTCTCTCTTCCCCCGTCGCGAATTGGGAGCCGTAGCTCTCCGGTCGGACCGATGAAGGTTTAGACCGAGTAGTACATGTCGAACTCGACCGGATGCGGCGTCATCTCGTAGCGCATGTTCTCGGCCATGCGCAGCTCGATGTAGGCGTCGATCATGTCGTCGTTCATGACGCCACCGGCCTTCAGGAAGGCGCGGTCCTTGTCGAGGGCGGCGAGGGCTTCGCGCAAGCTGCCCGCAACGGTCGGGATCTTGGCGAGCTCTGCCGGCGGCAGGTCGTAGAGGTTCTTGTCCATCGGATCGCCCGGATGGATCTTGTTCTGGATGCCGTCGAGGCCGGCCATCAGCATCGCGGTGAAAGCGAGGTACGGATTGGCGCCCGGATCGGGGAAGCGGATCTCGATGCGCTTGGCCTTCGGGCTGGTCACGATCGGGATACGGCAGGATGCCGAGCGGTTGCGGGCCGAATAGGCGAGGAGCACGGGGGCTTCGTAGCCCGGCACGAGACGCTTGTAGGAGTTCGTAAGCGGGTTCGCGAAGGCGTTGATGGCCTTGGCGTGCTTCAGGATGCCGCCGATGTAGTAGAGGCAGGTATCCGACAGGTCCGCGTACTTGTTACCGGCGAACATCGGCTCGCCGCCCTTCCAGATCGACTGGTGCACGTGCATGCCCGAGCCGTTGTCGCCGAAGATCGGCTTCGGCATGAAGGTCGCCGACTTGCCGTAGGCCTGCGAAACCTGGTGGACCACGTACTTATAGATCTGAAGGTGGTCGGCCATGGTGATCATGGGGCCGAACTTGATGCCGAGCTCGTGCTGAGCGGCGGCGACCTCGTGGTGGTGCTTCTCGACGGTGACGCCCATCTCGGTCAGGACCGAAAGCATCTCGGAGCGGATGTCCTGGCAGCTGTCGATCGGGGGGACCGGGAAGTAGCCGCCCTTGACGCGGGGACGATGACCGAGGTTGCCCATTTCGTACTCGGTCGCGGTGTTCGTCGGCAGCTCCGAGCTGTCGACCTTGTAGCCGACGCTGTACATGTCGGTGGAGAACTTCACGTCGTCGAAGATGAAGAACTCGGCTTCGGGGCCGAAGAATACCTTATCGCCGATGCCGAGCGAGAGCATGTAAGCCTCGGCCTTCTTGGCGATGGAGCGCGGATCGCGCTCATAGGGCTGGCCGGTCAGCGGCTCGATGACGTCGCAGAAAATGGCAACCGTCGTCTGCGCGAAAAACGGATCGACGTGAGCCGAAGCCGGGTCGGGCTTCAGGAACATGTCGGAGCTTTCGATGCCCTTCCAGCCGGCAATCGACGAGCCGTCGAACGCGTAGCCCTCGAACATGGCTTCGTCGACCGTGCTCACGTCGGCGGTGACGTGCTGCATCTTGCCCTTCGTGTCCGTGAAGCGAAGGTCGACGAACTTAACGTCCTTGTCCTTGATCAGCTTCAGGACATCATTGACCGTTTTCATAAACACTCCCCTTATTGGAATCTCTTGTTCACACAGCCAAAGACAGGCTGGCGCAGATTTTATATCGCTTCTGCGCCTGTCTCGCCCGTGCGGATCCGGATGGCTTCCTCTATCGTCGAGATAAAGATTTTGCCGTCACCGATGCGGCCTGTCTTCGCCGCCTTTTGGATCGCCTCGACGGCCTTGTCGAGCATTTCGTCGCCCAAAACCACTTCGATTTTCACTTTGGGCAGGAAGTCGACAACATACTCGGCTCCCCGGTACAGTTCCGTGTGCCCTTTTTGACGGCCGAATCCCTTCGCCTCGATGACAGTGATGCCCTGCAGGCCGATCTCCTGGAGAGCTTCTTTCACTTCGTCGAGCTTGAAGGGCTTAATAATGGCCTCGATCTTCTTCATGCGCCCTTATCCTCCAGCAGTCCCGTTCGCTAACCAGTCGCGTCGGACCGGCCATCGGGTAGCACGGGATATGCCAATTCGTTTGCTTCTGATTAATTCCCTATCTTTCAGGCGCTTGGATCATTTGTGCCTTTCGGATGGGCAGTCCGGCCGCTCTTGATAGCCTAAAATTCGTGCAGGTTGCGCATATATTGTGCGACCGTTTTGCTCGGTAAGCGCGCCGAGAGTTTTCATCCGCTTGGGCAATGGCCAACGGCTCGGCACACCATTACGCTCGATATTCGGCATCTGCGCAGGGAGACGCAAGGCGTGGCAGGCGAGACGGTGTGGGCGGACGGCGGAGCGGAACTCTTGACCCCCGAGGAGATGGGGCACGCGGACCGCCTGGCGATGGCAAGAGGGGTCGCGGGCCTGGCGCTCATGGAAGCAGCCGGGCGGGCGGTCGCGGACGCTGCGCGGCGCCTCGTTCCACCAGGATCCCGGGTCGCGGTGCTATGCGGCCCCGGCAACAATGGCGGTGACGGGTTCGTCGCGGCGCGGCTCCTGAAACGCGCGAGCTACGATGTGCGGCTGTTTCTGCTCGGGGAGAAGTCGGCGCTCAGAGGTGACGCGGCCGAAATGGCGCGGCGTTTCGACGGGCCGGTGCGGGCACTCGATCCGTTCAAGCTCGAAAGCCTTCATCTCGTGATCGATGGTTTGTTTGGGGCTGGCCTCACCCGTCCGATCGACGGGATCGCAGCGGAGACAATCGAAACCGTCAACACGCTGAAAATCCCGGTGATCGCTATCGACGTGCCGAGCGGCCTCGATGGGGGAACGGGAGAGGCGCACGGACCGGTCGTGCAGGCCACCGAAACGGTAACGTTTTTCCGCCGCAAGCCCGGGCACGTTCTCTATCCGGGCCGGGCGCTCTGCGGCACCGTGCGTGTCGCCGACATCGGCATTCCCTCCGACGTGCTCCCCGAGCTCGAGATCAAGCACTGGACCAACGGGTTCCTGCGCTGGCGCGAGACCTTTCCCTGGCCTTCGCACCAGGGCCACAAGTATGGGCGCGGACATGCGCTGGTGGTTTCGGGACCGGCCCATGCAACGGGCGCGGCGCGGCTTGGAGCGCGTGGTGCGCTCCGCGCGGGCGCCGGGCTGGTCACGGTCGCGAGCCCGCTCGACGCCATCTCCGTCAACGCCATGCATCTGACCGCCATCATGCTGCGTCCGTTCGAGGGGCCGGAAGGTTTGACGGAACTGCTGGCCGACCGGCGGCGCAACGCGATGCTGCTCGGCCCTGGCGGAGGCGTCGGGGAGGCCATGTGCCGGCTCGTCGAGGCCGCGCTTCGTTCGCCGGCCTCTGCGGTGCTGGACGCCGATGCGCTGACCTCGTTCGCCGGATCTCTGCCTCGACTGGTGACGGCGGTCCGCGGTCATTCCGGCTCGGTGGTGCTGACGCCGCACGACGGCGAGTTCGAACGGCTGTTCGGTGCCAAGGGTGGGTCCCGGCTCGTGTGTGCGCAGCGCGGAGCTGCGGAAAGCGGCGCGGTGGTTCTGCTCAAGGGGCCGGATACGGTGATCGCGGAGCCGGGCGGACGGGCGATCATCAACACCAACGCTCCGCCCTGGCTTGCGACGGCAGGTTCAGGGGACGTATTGGGCGGCTTCATTACCGGGCTTCTGGCGCAGGGTATGCCGGCGTTCGAAGCTGCGGCGGCCGCGGTTTGGCTGCACGGCGCGGCGGCATCCGATTTCGGCCCCGGGCTCATCGCCGAGGATCTGCCGGAGCGCTTGCCTGCGGTGCTGGCGAGGTTGGCTGCAGGAAGCGGACTGCAGGCGGGATAAACCCATGCCGGCTCGTTTCGTGTTGCGCGCTGCCTACCTCTCGCGGTCGGTGTCGCGCATCGCTCGATCGGCGGCGAGAAAGGCTTCGACCTCAGGCGTCGGCAGTGGGCTCTCGGCGGTCGCGCCGAGAGTTTCCATCAGTTGGGCAACGGGGACGTAGCGTTTCGCTTTGCGATCGTAGAGCGCACCTTTGAACAGGGCCCGGGCCGCAACCTGGCCTTCCCGGTCGCCCCGGTCGAACACGAAAGTCTGTTCCATCAGAACGGCCTCCTCCAGCCATCCGACGACGCGGGTTTCCAGCCGGTAGCGATCGAACGCACGCAGCTCGCGGCGGAATCGCATGACGACGGCGTTGGCGACCGGCGTCCAGCCGTTTTGCCAGACCGCCCGGCCGAGCCCGCTCCGGATCAGGAGATCTATCCTCCCGAGATCCATGATCGTCAGATAGCGGCCGTTGTTCATGTGCAGGCTCAGATCGAGGTCGTTGGGGAGTACCCGCAAAACGAGCGTCGATGTCTCGGCCGGGACAGCGAGTTTCGGTCGCCGGGGAGCGGTCAGAAGCAGCCAGATCAGGCGGAGCCACAGGTTCATGCGTATGCCATCGGGAGGTTGCCGTCGGGCAACGGTCTATCGTTCGGGGGCCACAATCGGGCTTTATTGACCGAAGTGCCAGATTCGGAGGAAGGTCCGGGTCTGTCGCCAGTGTATCATGGCGGCCGTACGCAATAGCCTCGAGGTTCACGTGACGCGCTCGCTCATCGTTCGCGCCGTTCTTGCGCTCGCTTTCGTGGCGGGCGGCGGGCACGTGTCTGCGCGCGCGGCGCCGGGAGAGCCTCAGCTCGCGGAAGAGGCGGCCGGCGCGCTGGTGCGCGGCGAGGTGCAGCAGGCGGTCTTCAACTATACCGAGGCGCTCAAGGATACGGCGTTGCCGAACGATCGACGTGCGGCGATCCTGAACGATCGCGGCGTCGCCAATATCAAGCTCGGGCAGACGCGCCAGGCGTTCGAAGATTTCAATCTCGCGGCGCAGCTGTTTCCCGAATTCGCCGCCGTCTACAACAATCGCGGCAACCTGCTTTTGTCGCTCGGGCTCGCCAAGGAGGCGGTCAAGGATTTCGATCGCTCGATCGTTCTCGCGCCGGGTTATGCGGCGGCCTACAATAACCGGGCCGGCGCTTACGTACGCCTCGGCAAGATTGACGACGCCATCGTCGACTATACGAAAGCCGTGCAACTGCTGCCGTCCAATCCGGCGCCGCTCAGCGGGCGCGGCCTTGCACATCTATCCCTCATGCGCCCGCACGCGGCAATCCGTGATTTTACGAGATCGGTGAAGGCAGACGCGCGCTTTGCGGCCGGCTATCGCAATCGGGCTGAAGCGAAGCTCGAGGTCGAGCACTACGACGAGGCGATCGAGGATCTTTCTCGCGCGATCGCGTTCGACGTCAATCAGGCCGACAGCTACGTGTTGCGCGGAAAGGCCTATCTCGCGATACGCAACACCGCGTCGGCCATCAAGGATTTCACGAAGGCAATCGAACTCGATCCGAAGAGCGCGGTCGCCTATGCCGAGCGCGGGTTCGCGTATGCTCTCGCGGACGCCCACGATGAATCGTTCAGCGACCTCAACAGGGCCATCGAGATCGATCCGAGGTCAGGGCTCGCATTTGCTTATCGTGCCTACGCCTACAAGCAGAGCGAGCAGATCGACGTGGCACTGCGTGACATCGATGTGGCGCAGAAGCTCAATCCCAACATGCCGGAAGTGTTTTGGGTGAAGGCCGTAATCGAGGAAGCGCAAGGCCAGACCGAACAGGCCATCGCGGACAACAAGAAGGCGCTTTCGCTGCGGCCGGGTTATCGCGACGCCAACGAGGCGTTGCAGCGGCTCGGTAGCCTGCCTTCGAAAGCCGAGGAAACGATGCTCGGCGATGCGGGCATCGATACCTGGCGCGTGGTTTCGCGCGGACAGCGTTTCGTTGCCGTCAACGATCAGTATCCGCGTCTTGCCATACCCTTGGAGATGATGGGAAGCGGCCAGCCGAAGCTGCTCGAATGGGAACTCAAGGAGCCGCCCTTCAAGGGGATCGGTCTGCTTCGCTTCTTCGGTGGCTCGGTGGCCGGCAAGACGGGCGCGGAGGACATGGAGCTGATTGCCGTCGTCAACGTGGATGCGAGCGTCGTGGTTGCGATCGAGCCGCATCGGCAGGGCGACAAGCTTTCGACGTGGACGTGGGAGAATGGCAAGATCACGGTCGCGAGCGTGGACGGTGTGACCGATGAATTCATGGTGGGCGCGGCGCGTAACCAGATCGCGGGTGGTGGTGAACGGCGCTACATGAGCGCGACGGAGCCGAGTGCCGCCTGGGCGCCGTGGGATACTCCGTTCGGCGGCGGCGGTTTCGGCCAGTCCGCGCCGACCAAGAAGGTGACCGTCAAGAAGAAGCCGAAGACGATCTTCGATCTCTTGTTCAACTGAGCCTAAGCCGGCCCCTGCCTTTTTACTCGCGCCGACTGATCCGGGACGCGCTTCCCCCCGTTTCTGAATCTATCTGCATTTTCTCGGCGCTCTGGATTTGTGCGTGACGGACAAGCCAATCATCGTCTGGTTTCGGCGCGATTTCCGGCTCGCGGATCATGCGGCTTTGTCAGCCGCAGTCGAGACGGGGGCGAGTGTCGTTCCGACATACGTTCTCGATGACGCAGCTGCCGGGACATGGCGCGCGGGCGCGGCCTCGCGGTGGTGGCTGCATCACAGCCTTGCGTCGCTCCAGGGTTCTATCGAAGCGCTCGGTAGCAAGCTGGTGCTGCGTAGCGGAGATACGGCAGAAGTGTTGGCGGCGCTCGCTCGCGAAACAGGTGCCGCGGCCGTCTACTGCTCACGCGGCTATGAACCTTTCGCGCAGCAGTTGGAGCGCGACGTGCGCGCCAAACTCGGCGCACTGGATATTGAGCTCAAGCGGTTCGCCGGAACGTTGCTGCACGAGCCTGATCACCTCAAGACGCAGGCGGGTGGTCCGTTCAAGGTCTACACGCCGTTCTGGCGGGCGCTTCGGTCCGGGATCAAAGTTTCGCGCGCGCTGCCCGCGCCTGATCGCATTCCGCTTCCGCGCAAAGAGCCCAAGAGCGAGCGTCTCGAGGCCTGGGGGCTGTTGCCGAAGACGCCGGATTGGGCGGGTGGAATGCGCGAGGCGTGGATGCCCGGTGAAGCCGGTGCGCAGGAACGTCTCTCAGCTTTTCTTTCGGATGGGCTCGTGGACTACGCGGATGAGCGCAATCGGCCGGATCGAGAAGGGACGTCGCGGCTTTCACCGCATCTCGCGTTCGGCGAGATCAGTCCGCGTCAATGCTGGTTGCAGGCCGGGCATTTCGCGTCGCGTCACCCTCGTGCTGACCACGGGCATGAAACCTTTCTCAAAGAACTCGCCTGGCGCGAATTTTCGGCGCACTTGCTGTTTCACTGGCCAAACTTGCCGGATGAACCGTTTCGTTCCGAGTTTGCGGATTTCCCGTGGCGCAAGAGCGCGCGCCAACTCAAGGCGTGGCAGCGAGGCTTGACCGGCTATCCGATCGTCGATGCCGGGATGCGGGAACTGTGGACCACCGGCTGGATGCACAATCGCGTGCGGATGATCGTGGCGTCGTTCCTGATCAAGGATCTCATGCTGCCGTGGCAAGAGGGCGAGGCGTGGTTTTGGGATACGCTCGTCGATGCCGACCTCGCGAATAACGCGGCGAGCTGGCAATGGGTGGCCGGATCGGGGGCCGATGCGGCGCCTTATTTCCGGATCTTCAATCCGGTGACGCAAGGCGAGAAGTTCGATCCCGAAGGAGACTATGTGCGTCGCTGGGTGCCCGAGCTTGCGAAGCTTCCGGCAAAGGCGATCCATGCCCCATGGCTGGCCGCCGCCAGCGTTCTCGCTGCCGCGGACGTTCGGATTGGATCCACCTATCCGGTGCCGATCGTCGATCACGCGGAGGCGCGAGCGGCCGCGCTCGCCGCGTTCAAGGGGCTCAAGGATAAACCTTAGGGAAATGCGGGCCGATGCAACCCGTAAGCAGCGTGCTAACTTGATATCGGGAATTTGAGCCCGCGAATTATTGCTCCGGGCAACGATATCCTAACCGAAATACGGTTTCCTTTGAGTTTGAGTGTCGCGTATGCGGCCGCCTCTTGTGTTTGTTCGGAGTAATAAGATGCGCCTCCTTGTCCTCGCGATCGCGCTTGCGGTCGCGTCGGCCGTTCTGCCCACCGTGGCGTCCGCCAACGTCTATGCCCGCATCAGCAAGAGTACGCAGACCATGCATGTCTATGTGCACGGTACGCTCTACTACAGCTGGCCTGTGTCGACGGGTCGTGGTCGCTATGCGACGCCCTCGGGCACATTTCGGGCGAAGCGCCTCGAGCGGCGCTGGTATTCGACCAAGTACAGCAACGCGCCCATGCACAATGCCGTGTTCTACAACGGCGGCTATGCCATCCATTCGACGGCTGAAGTGAGCAAGCTCGGACGCCCGGCCTCGCATGGCTGTGTTCGCCTCGCGCCCGGTAACGCTGCGCAGTTTTTTACGCTCGTCAGCTCACATGGGCTCGGCCGGACAAAGATCACCATTAGCCAATAGGTGCCGCCTTCAGAGGAGCCTTGCAGGCCGATGAGAGTTAAGGTTTTGATTGGTGCGTTAGCGGCCCTGATGGTGGCCAGCGTGCCCGTGCGTGCTCAGTCCACCGCGGAAGCTGCGGGCGAACCCGCCACTGTCCCGACCGTCACCATCCTCAACAAGGGCGCAGCTCCAGCCGAGCCGGCGCCTCCTACATTGACGGTTTCGCCGGCCGCGCCGCAGAAACCGTCCGAGCCTGCCACCCCGGCACGTGTGTCGGAGCCGGCGGCCGTTCCAGCGGCTTCGGAGCCGCGCTCTGCGGCTGCCCCAGCTCAGGCGGAAACGCGAGATCAGGCCCGTTCGGCTGAACCGACGACAGCCATCGCGCCAGCGCCCTCTGCCGTTTCTCCTGCTGCTCCGGAAACCGAGGCGGCCCAGGTCGAGGAGCCAGCTCCGCCGCCTGTGCCCACACTGGCCATCAACATCGATCTCACCCGGCAGGTGATGACCGTCTCGGAACACGGGGTGCTGCTGTACACGTGGAAAGTATCGTCCGCGCGCTACGGCTATCGCACGCCGACGGGGACGTTCCAGCCGACCTGGATGTCGAAGATGTGGTACTCGCGCCAGTACGACTACGCGCCGATGCCGCACGCGATCTTCTTTCACAAGGGCGTCGCAATCCACGCGACCTATGCCACCGGCATGCTCGGCATTCCGGCGTCGCACGGGTGCGTACGGCTCGCGCCGAAGAATGCGGCTGCGCTCTACAAACTCGTCAACGACCACGGCAAGGCACGCACCGAGATCGTCGTGCACGGCACGCCGGATCATTCATCTGCTCGGGTAGCTTCAGAAGATTATGAAACGGTGCCCATGCGGCGGGGGCAGTATCGCTATCTGCCGCCAAGCTATAATTCGCGCGGGGTTTATTCGTCTTATGGCGGGCCGCCGCCGGGCTATTATTACGTCAAGCCGCGCAAGCCCCGTTATTACGCAGCGCCGCGTCGCTACTATCAGCCGCGAGGCTTGTACAATAGCTATTCGTATGGCTACGGGTTCTGAACCCGGATCGCGTAGCGCCATTCAAAACCGCATCGGATCATTCGGTCCGGTGCGGTTTTGTTTTGTGGTGGCTCGATGCGGTCAGAATGGGTTCCAGGTGGGGCGCGAGGTGAAGCGCACGTAGCCGATGCTGGCGCCAATGCGTAATCCGAGCCCTGAGCGAATTGGAGCCATCAGCACCGGTCCGCCTTTCAGCAGCGTCATGCCGACGCCGCCGACGAGATAGGCGGAGCCGTCGACGCCGGTGAAGCGGCGATAAAGGCTGTCGCTATCTTCGAGATTGTAGATGAGGAACAGCGTGCGCGACCCTTCGGCGCCGACGTCGTAGCCGATCGACGGGCCGTGCCAATAGACTTTTTCCGTGCCGCCCGTCCGCAGGTAGAGCGTGCCTTCGCCGTAGCGCAGGCCGGCCAGGAATGCGCCGCCGCCCTCCTTGCCGAGCACATAGCCTGTCGGGCGTCCCGACTTCTTGAAAGCGTGCTCGATGACGCTTGCGAGCGAGGTCGAGATGGTGCCGAAGAAGCCGCGCGTCGCCTCCTGGATTTCGTCGATCGAGTAGCCCGCGGCGCCGGCTGCGGGATTGTAGCTGTCGTCCACGCTGCCGTCGGCGGGCGGCAAAGCGTAGGGCTGGCCCGGCAAGTCTCCCGACGGAGGCGGATTGAACGCGGGCGGCAGATCGTGCGCGGGAGGTGCCGTGCGGATGGGCGGCGGCGGAATGACCGCCTGGGCCGTGGTGGTGCTCCAGCTCGACGACCTCTCGGTCTCTGTCTTGTCGGGCGACGGTGGGGGCGATGCCTGCGGCGGCTGAGGTGTCGGCTGCGCGGCGGGGGCCTCGACTTTGCTGGAAGCTTCGGGTCTGCGGATCGGCGACAAAGCTTCGTTGGTACCCTCCGCCTGGCCGGCCTTCGCGACCGCTTCGGCTGAGGGTTGCTGAATCGCGGATGGCGTTGCGGGCGCCGGCGAAGGAGTCTTCGGCGCTTCGACGGCTGCGACGTTGGTCGAGGTAGCCGGTGCGGGCGAGCCGATCTCGCGGTCGATACGGGCGATGAGATACGCGGATTTGGCGCGCATCACAGCCATCAGCTCGCTGGAGGCGGCTTTGAGATCGCTCAGGTTCGCGCAATCGGTGTTGGCGGCCTCGGACGTTTCGGGGCTTCCGAGGGTATCGATCTTGCCCAGGAGGTCGCTTGCCTGCGCGTCGAACTCGTCGAGCTTCTGATCGTGGACCAGTGCGAGCCCTTTGCTCTCGTAGTCTGCGTCAGACCACTTCTTGTGCTCTTTGAGGGCCAGAAGCTTCTGCTTCAGCTTGGGTTGGGTCTCGGAGCTGAACGCGCGCAGCTCGGCGGCCGACTGATCAACGGCGTCGCCGAAACTGTCGGCCGTACAGGTTTCCGCCGCAGATTTGTGCGCGGGCGCGACAAGTGCAAGCACCAGCGCGAGGCCCAGCACGGCCGGGCGCAGCAAGCTTCTTCTCATGGTCATTAGAACTCTCTGTCGCCAACTTGGGGCGTTTTTAGGGAGTTTAGCGGCGAGAGTTGGGAGGTGTGACTACTTTTTCGTGGCGAAGCGTATCCGGTTGTTTCCTGGTTAAGTTAACGGCAGCAGTGTTTTACCGCTATCAGGGGGCCGTCGGCAGGGTTTTGACGACGCTCGACAAAGGTCGCTCGGTGCCGGCCGCCGGCAGGCCCTTCACGTCTTTTTCGATCAGGGCGTCGTATTCGGCGAGGGTTTTGAGCTCGTCCTTGGCCTTCATGTGTACGATCTTGTAGCCGCCGTCTTTCAGGGCCGCGAGCAAGGCCGGCATGGCCTTCGCCGTATGGGGCTGGATGTCGTGCATCAGGAGGATGCCTTTGCCCTTCTTTTCGAGGCGCTTCATGATGTTCTTGACCAGCTCTTCGGCCGATTGGCGCTTGAAATCGAAGCTGTCGACGTCGGTCGAGAAGATGGCGATGTTGCGGCTCGCGAGATAGGCGAGGGTGGCGGAGGAATCGCGCAGATACGGGAAACGGAAGAACGGAGCGACCGGGCCGCCAACCGCGCGGCGCACGCCGCTGATGCCTTTCTCGATCTCGTCCTTAGCGTCCTGGTCGGACTTCTTCCTCATGTCCTGGTGAGACCAGGTGTGGGTGCCGACCGTGTGGCCGCGGTGGGCGACGTCGCGGATGATGTCCGGTAATCCGATCGCCATCTTGCCGAGGCTGAAGAAAATCGCCTTCGTGCACTGCTCATCGAGCGCATCGAGAATGCCGCGGGTGGTTTTGACCTGGGGGCCGTCGTCGAAGGTCAGAACGACCTCCTTGTCCTGCAGGAAATCGTAAGCCTTGTAGTGGTCCATGCCGAAGCCAGGGCCGCCGGTGGTGTCGATCTCGACTGTGCGGGTGACGCCGAGCGCATTCGGATTGGCACAACCTTTTTTGGCCGTCGCGGGAAGAGCCGACGTTTCGTTCGCTGCCGCGGCGGGCGCTGCCTGAGGTGGCGTTTTCTGCCCTTCCCCGGCCATCGCGGTGGTCGCGAACAAAACAAGCAGTGTCGAAAGCGTGAAGCGCATCTCTCTTCCTCCCGGTTTTGGGAGCGTTTCTAGCAATAAATCGTGTCGTGGGGGAGGCCCTTGGCGCGGCAACGGCAGGAGTGTGGGGATAAGAGGAGGCAGCGGGCAGCAGGATAGAGGCAATGCGAACAGTCAGCCGCCGAGTCTTGCGCGTGTTTGCTTTTCTGCGAATCACAATCCCGCTCTAGATTCTAGATGAGCCCAATGATTCACGCTTCGGACTGGTCGGGTTCGAAGCGATCAAGGGCTAAGGCGACTTGCTCGCGACTTTTGCTTCGAAGCGCTTGGTGTCGACGATGATTCGCGTGTGACGCGCGGCGCCGATTTTCTCAAAGGTATCGCGTGCTTCGATCTCGAACGTGAGCTTGCGCCCATCCACAGCCACGAGCGTCGCCTTGGCGGTGACCGACAATCCGGGCGGTGTGGCTGCGGTGTGGCTCACATCGAGGTGCACGCCAAGGGTCGCCTGACCAGGGGCGAGATGGTGTTCGACGCAATCGACAGCGGCGGCCTCCATGAGCGCAATCATGCTTGGGCTCGCATAGACGCTAACGCTGCCACTGCCCACGGCGGGCGCGGTCAACGCATCGGTGACGAGGGTTGTCGCCTGGCCTTCGATGCCGGGTGCAAGAGGGGCCTGGGGCGGGCGTGTCGGCGTGTCCATGGGGGTCTCGCTTTTGGTTTCGCCGAAGACTTTTCATGAAACGTGCAGCCTGTCACTGCCGGAACAGCGATGCGCGGGGAGGTCGTCTAGCTTTGGCTTCATCAGGTCACATAACCCGGCCTCGCTCATGGGCCGCAGATGGAGGCATCAATGACGTTTCTTCGCACCGCCGCAGTCGCTGCCGTCACCGCCGCCGTTGCACTTTCTCCGCTTGTCGCGGGTGGTGCTTACGCCAAGGGTGGCAAGGAATACTTCGCCGAAACCTATCAGTTTGATCGGCCGATGAACGGCTATCAGGGCTTCTCGGGCGCCTATCACTGTTCCTACGTCAAGACCCCGAAGACCGTTTGCCTCGCCGGCAAATGCAAGCGAGTTTGGGAGCTTCTCCAGACTTGCCAGTAGACGCTCCCTTTCAACGCTTCCTCCCCCGCATCCCCCGTCAGCACGTTTCTGACCCCGGCCCGCGCCGGGGTCTTTTTTTTTGAGCTGTGCTGGTGGCCTGATGGGACAACTGCGCGCGGCGCAAAGCGTTATTGCGTGACGCGAAGCTCCACACGCCGGTCGAGCTGATAAAGCGCTTCGCCCTTGTAGGCTGTGCGATTGACGCCCTCATACGGCTCGGTCTTGCCTTTTGGGGTCAGCTTCAATTCGCCGGCATATCCGCCCTGCCGCAGAATTTGCGAGACCGCGTCGAGGCGCTCGCGCGAGAGATCGAAATTATATTGGTTGGTTCCGCGCTCGTCGGCGTGGCCGGTCAGCTCGACGGCGCCGAGACGCTTGAGGGTCAGATACTCGAGCAATAGATCGGCTGCGCGCTTGCCTTCCGAGGTGAGGGTCGCCTCGTTGTAGACGAACATGATCGGAACCGGGATCACGGTCGTTTTGCCGGTGCCGGTTGCGTTGCTTTCGGTGGCCGAGAGAGCGGACGCCGTGTTCGCCGTCGTCGCGTTCGAAGCAGAACTCGCGTCAGCAGTTGCGGGTGCTGCGGGCGGAGATGCCTCGGGTTGCGCCTGCTTGTCCTGTTCGTTCTTTTGAGCTTCTTCGCGGGCTTCGGAAACGATGGTCTCGAATTTCTTGAGCGCCTCGCCCGCGACCGCGGCAGCAGAGCGTGCGGCGGCGCCGGCCTGAGGGTCGACCGCGGCAACCTGGGTCTTCGATGCCGGAGCTGGTTCGGCCGGCGGCGTGGTGTTCGCTTCGAAGGTCAGCTTGGGATCGGTGCTGGCAAACTTGTGCTCGGTGACAATGCTCCATTCGCCGTAGGAGTCAGCCTTCGCGGTGCCTGCCGGCTTTCCGTTCTCGAGGATGGTGACGTAGCTGTCCGGCGCGGCGCGGCCGGCGAACACGGATGATCCGTCCGGCGAGATGCGGGAGATGTCGAGTTCGACGCTGCCGGCGGCCGGCTTCGCCGCCTCGGGCGCGCCGGCGCCGAGTGCGGCCGCGGTTTCGTTGATGACGGCTTCGGGCGTGTCCTTGCGGGTCTGGTCAGTGGCTTGATCACGTTTATTTGAGTCCGAGGCCGGTGCCTCCTGGTGGGACCGTTCGGCGATCAGCCACGGCAACGGCACGCCGAAATGGGCCGCTGCAAAAATCGCCGCTACCCCGGAAATGATCAGCAAAAGCAAACCTAGCGCCGCGCGCTGCAGCATTGCCACCTCAGCCTGGACCATGAAGTTCGAGGGCGTACGATGATCCAGGTTTGGGGACTTATCAAGGCTGCAAAGCGGGTTTCTCCGCAGGTGCGAAGCGAAATGAGGCGCGAAGGTAAAATCCGCTCAGGATTGTTCCTCCGCGCCCCGTTCAGGTTGCCACATTAGCCCTTGTTGTCGGGGGCCGGTGCGTCCTTCTCGTTGTCGGGGCCGCGATCGTGCTTGCCGCCGTGATCGCGGTGGCGCTTCCAGTCCCCCTTGCCGCGGCGGGGGGCGAGCTTGGCTTTCTGCTCATCGGAGAGCGCGGCGTAGAACTTCTCGGCCGCTGGGCGATAGGTTTTCAACGCATCGAGAGATGCCTCGAGGCCGACCTGGGTCTGAGCGAGACGCTCGATCGGCGAGCGGTTCGGGCGCTCTCCTTCGGCGGAAGGCTCCGGCTTTTTCGGGCAGGCTTCGCTCAGCTTGGTGGCGGCGGTGCGCGTTGCTGTCTTGAATTCCTCGAACGCGCCTTTCTGATCATCGGTCGGCTTCACGCGGTGCTCGAGGCGTACCAGCATGATGTCTGCGAACTCGGTTCCGTCACCACGGCAGATGCGTCCGTGCGGGCCGCCGAAGCCAAGACCGAGGATGCCCATGCCGCCGCCGTGCGAGGCGTGATGGCGTCCCTTGTGTCCGTCCCAATGGCCGCGCTGGGCGACGGCGCCGGCCGCAGCAAGGCCGACTGTGGCGGCGGCGACGCCGGCCAGAATGTACTTACCTTTACGTGTCATGTGCTCGTTCTCCTTGCTCGATCGACGCACGGCCCGAAGGCCGATCTCCGGCGGGGGTCCGGTAGCGCCGTCTTGCAGGAAAGAACGAGGGAGGCGCGCATTTCCGTCGCGACGCCGTTCGTGCTGATCACAAAGTTATTGTTACATACAGTGACGCGCGCTGCGCTCGTCACTTTGACGAAATGCGGCGCCGAAGTGGCTTCGGCGCCGCATGATCGCGCGTGAAGCGCGAAAAGTCCGGACGATGGACTGCCTTCATGCCACCCGTTGCGGCGCTCCTTACTTGCAGGCGAGAAGATCGCGCGAGCCTGCCTCGTCGGTTACGGTCAGCGTGTCGCCGGAGACGGTGAGCGTGAAATCGTAGGGCTCGGCGTTGCCTTCGACTGTGCAATCCGACTTCACTTTCCATTCGCCGTCGGCGCCGTCCACCGATTTGAATTTGCAGTGCGTCTCATGTTGGTCGTAGCCGTCCTTCGAAAGCACGAGCGGGGCTTCCTGCCTCTCTTGTGCCACCTTGCATTGGCCAAGATCAGATGCCCAGGTGCCGATATAGGCGGGATCGGCCGCGTGCGCGGAAGCGGACGCAAGGAGGGCGGCAGCCAAGGTGGCCAAGCCGACCGAGCGTTTGATTATTGTCGTGCGCATGCGTTGGTCTCCAGATTTCAATGTTCGCCCGCGGGCGTATGTGCCGCTTAGGCAAGCGTCTCGGACGCGATTGTGTCAAGAGGTAGGCCGAGTGGCGTGGGCCGGCGCAGGATGCTATGTGGTCGCAAAACCCAGTGGAGCGGTAGGAATATTCGATGCTTAAACGGATCTTGCTTGTGATTGTCGCGGTCGTGCTCGCGTTCATCGGCTACGTCGCGCTTCAGCCTTCGACGTTTAGCATCGAGCGCTCCGCGATCGTCGTTGCGCCGGTCGAACGCGTTTTTGGGGAAGTGAATGACTTCCACAATTGGCAGCAGTGGTCGCCGTGGGCGAAGCTCGACCCCGACGCAAAGGCGACGTTCGAAGGGCCTGCTTCCGGCGAGGGCGCGATCTTCCGCTGGGCGGGCAACGAAAAGGTGGGCGAGGGCAGCATGACGGTTCTCGAAAGCCGCCCCAACGAGCACATCAAGATCCGGCTCGATTTCGTGAAGCCGTGGGCCGGTACCAACGCGACAGACTTCTCCTTCAAACCCGATGGTCCGCGCACGATCGTGACGTGGACGATGTCGGGCGAGCAGGGCTTTCTGCAGAAGGCGATCTGCGTGTTCATGAATCCCGACAAGACGGTCGGTGAGCAGTTCGAAAAGGGTCTCGCCAACCTGAAGCAATTGGCCGAGGGCAAGAGCGGCTGATCGCGGCGGGCTTTCAGGTTTTCTTTTTGGTCTTCCTGGTTGCTGCTTTTACAGCCGGCTGCTTTTGGGGTGGCGGTGGCGCAACAGGCGCGCCGGTTGCGCCGTCGATCGCTTGCATGAAGGCCTGAGAGGCAGTCGGCGCGCGGATCTTTCCGCCGTGAATGAAATAAACAAAGACGTCGCGCGGGCGGCGCTCGTTGGTTTGTGCTGGCGCGGCGCTGTCATCCGCGACGCGTTCGGGTAAGCCGCCCGCCGCCCAGGTTTGCGCGGCGTCGACCCAGCTTGCGAGGTCTTTCTTTGGATAGCAGGTCGGATTGTCGTCTTCGCCTTTCTGGAGGCGTGCATAGACGAAGTCCCCGACGAGATCGGAGATCGCAGGATAGGTCGGATGATCGGCGTAGACGACCGGTACGTTGAAGCTGCGGACGAGCGTGATGAAGGCCTCATCCTTGAACGACGGGTGGCGAACCTCAACTGTGTGACGCAGCTTCGTTCCGTCGAGCTTTTCGGGCAGCAATTCGAGAAAGGCGCCAAAGTCGGCGGCATCGAATTTTTTGGTGGGTGGGAACTGCCAAAGGATGGGGCCCAGTTTTTCGGCCAGCATGGTGGGGCCGGAGTCGAGAAAGCGTTTGATCGAGTCTCCGGCTTCGGCGAGCACGCGCCGGTTGGTCGCGAAGCGCGGTCCTTTGAGTGAGAACACGAAATTATCTGGTACTTCCTTAGCCCACTTGGCGAAGGTCGCGGGCGTCTGAGAGCGATAGAACGTGCCGTTGACCTCGATGGTGGACAGCGCGCGGCTCGCGAACTGCAGCTCCTTGGCGTGGGGAAGCTTTTCCGGATAGAACACGCCGCGCCAGGGCTCGAACGTCCAGCCTCCGATGCCGGCTCTGATGGTTCCGCGCTTGCTCATGAGCGACCTCCGTTAGGGCCGTTATACGACGTCCAGCGTTCGTCTTGGAAATGCTATCGGAGGCTGTTCAGTTCATGTGGACGCGACAACCTGCCGGTTGTCCGCAACCCCGGGTGGCGCCATCTGATGTGGTAAGGTGCTTCGGCCAGGCGGCTGATTGGTGCGGATGAGCTTATGCAAACGGCCGATGAAACCTTTGCGCTGAGCGAGAGACTGGTTCCGCCGACGGAGCGCGGTCAGCGCGCTTTCTGGATTGCGCTGGGTGTTGCCTTTCTCTGCCATGCGGCCCTGTTCCTGGAGCTTGCGCGCAACGTTTCGCAAAGATCGCTCGGCGATCGCTCGGGCGTCGACAATGCGATCTCGGTTGAGCTCGTCACCTCGGCTGATCTCAAGAGCCTCGAATCCGTAGCCTCGCCCCCGCCGGGTGCACCGGCGCCTCCGCCCGCAGCGACGCCGAAACCTGTGGAGCCTGCCCCCGAGCCGCCGAAGCCCGAAGTCTCGCAGCAGGAACCTCCGCCCGAGCCCGCTCCCAAAGCCGCAGAGCCGCCTCCGCCCGCTCCTTCCGAACCCAAGCCGCAAGAACCGCCTGCCGAAGCGAAATCGGCTCTGCCGGATTTCGAAAGCACGTTACCGGATCTCGCGACGGTGCCTCAGCCCACCGAGCCTCCGGAAAAAGCCGAGCCGCAGAAGAAGGCCGAGCCTGCACCGCCAGAGAAAGCACCGGAACCCTCCAAGCCCGCCCAGGCGGAAGCGAAGTCTGCGCCGCCGGCCAAGAAGAAGCCGCAGCAGGAGGCGCGTCTGCAGCCTACGCCGCGCGATCTCATGAGCGCGCCGCCCGGACGCTCCGCGGCTGCGACGCGCCCGCCGGGGATTACGCGCTCGGGCGAAAACGACGAGTTCGGGCGCGCCGTTCTTCGGGCCCTCCGGCAGACGATGCCACCGCCCCAGGGACAGTTGGGACGGGTGACAGTGCGTCTTCTTCTGACCGAAAACGGCGACCTGGCGCAGGTTCAGGTGCTCGAGCCGTCGGGGATCGGCGGGCTCGACCAGAGCGTGGTGTTTGCAACGCGTCAGACCTATTTTCCGCTGCCGCCCTACAAGTCGACGGCTGTCGACCGGACGTTCGTCATCACCTACGTGTACCGCTGAGCGCTGCCACACGGTGGGGCCTGCGAATTTTGCGAAAAATCAGCGCAAACAAATAATTAAGCATCTTCTCTAAGCAATGCTTCACGCAATTCATACACTTTGAATTGCTTCGAATGCTTGTAAGCGCCCTTAGGCCGTCGGCGCGGCCCGAGTTTCCAAATCAACCCGGTTCTCCCTCGGCAAAGTTCATGACACGCACGTTGCGCATTCCGACCGTTTCGAGAGAGCTGGTGGGGCTCACCGCTCAAATCGCCTTCACCATTTTCGTGGCCCATCTGACCGTGTTGGCGTTGCTGCCTGCCGATCCCGATACGATTGCCTCGCCGGCCAGGCGCACGATCGATGCGGCCCTCATCGCGCTGCTCGGTGCGCCGCTCGTCTGCTTCTGGATCGTCAGGCCGTTCGTGTTGTCCGCACTCACGGCAAACCAGGAGCTTAAGCGCGTCGCAACCACACTCGACGATGCGCTCCGCTCCAAGAATGCGCAGGCTGAACAACTTGCGTCCGCGGTGGCGCGCCTGAAGCTGCAGCGGATGATTCTTGATCGATTGGCGATCCTGTCCGAGACCGATCCGCGTGGCCTCATCACCGACGTCAACGACAACTTCTGCGAGATCAGCGGTTATGCCCGCGAAGAGCTGATCGGTCGCACGCATGGGATCGTCAACTCCGGCTATCACCCCAAAGAGTTCTGGAAAGACATGTTCGCGACGATGGTGCGCGGGGACGTATGGCAGGGTGAGGTTTGCAATCGCGCGAAAGACGGCAAAACCTATTGGGTTCATTGCATCAACATGGCGGTGCGAACCGCAGACGGTGCGCTCAAGGGCTATATGAGCCTGCGCATGGACATTTCGGAGAACAAGGCGATCCAATCGCAGCTCAAAGAGCAGAACGTGAAGCTCGATGCGGCGCTCAAGCACATGTCGCAGGGGCTCGTGATGTTCGACGGCGAGCAGCGCCTCGTCATGTGCAACGAGCGATATGCTGCGATGTACGGGATCCCCGCTCATCTGCGCGAACCCGGCACACCGCTGACCGCCGTTATCGACAATCATGTGGCGACCAACATCTACAAGGACGGGATGCCGGCCGACTATCTACCGGACCGTATCCAGGACGTTTCGCTTGTAAAGGAAAGCCTTCATGCGCTCTCCGATGGAAATTCGATCGCTGTGGTGCGCAGCCCGATGGAAGGTGGCGGCTGGGTGTCGACACACGAGGACATCACGCACAGAATTCGTCTCGAGGACCGCATCAAACATCTCGCGCTTCACGATGGTCTGACCGATCTTCCCAATCGGATACTGTTGCGTGAACGTCTCGAGCAGGCTCTCGCTGCGGCCCAACCCCATGAGAGCGTGTCGGTGCTCTACCTGGATCTCGACCGGTTCAAGCAGGTCAACGATACGCTTGGCCATGCGGCCGGCGATGCGCTGCTGATCGCGGTTGCTGCGCGGATCCGGAGTTGCGTCAGGAAGACGGATACGGTGGCGCGCATTGGCGGCGACGAGTTCATCGTCGTGCAGGTTTCGACCGATCCTCTGAACGAGGCTGCGCTTTTGGCAGAGCGTTTCGTCGAGACCATTTCGGCGCCCTACGAAATTCTAGGCCATCAGGTTCATGTGGGTGTGTCGATCGGCATCGCGATTGCGCCGCGTGATGGGACCGGCAAGGAGCAGTTGCTGCATCACGCAGACCTTGCCCTCTATCGCTCGAAGGAGACGGGGCGGCGTACATACAATTTCTTCGATCCCAAGCTGAATGGATTGCGGCAACCGCCGCAAGTCGCCGTCGAAACCGCTGCGTAGATCGCGCTGTGTAAGCTGGACAAAAAAAGAGCGCCGCAGCACTGCGGCGCTCTTTCTTCATTCGGAAGTGCGAAATCAGAATTTCGCAGTCGTGCTCAAGAGGAACGAACGGCCGGGTTCGTAGAGCGGGGTGACCTCTCCGACAAACTCTTGGCCGTAGGACGCGCGATCCGCGTACGTCTCGTCGAAAATGTTGCGAACGTCGAGCCGGAAGGTCAGATCATAGCCCCGCAGATCCGGCTGATATTCGACGAAAGCGTTGAATACCGT
>VFQP010001634.1_pt1 | contig 28785 bp, 23 predicted proteins | sample 3512351 | NCBI WGS metagenome assembly VFQP01 (sample SAMN10412372, study PRJNA504923) | tailings metagenome | isolation source: Relicate 1 Philex TSF1 revegetated site | place: Philippines: Tuba, Benguet | collected 2017-08-29
TGACCACGCGCACTTCCTCCTCCATTGTCAGTTCCAGACCGCCAAAACGCTCGGGGATGGTCATGCCAAACAGGCCCATCTCGCGCATGTCTTGCACGATGTCCTGCGGGATCTCGTCGGTCTCGGCCACCAGCGCCTCGGCAGGCACCAGGCGCTCGCGCACAAAGCGGCGCACGCTGTCGAGCAGGGCTTCAAGGATATCGTTGTCGCGGATCATGTCGGGTCTTCCTGGGTTCGGTTTGGGTTGCGAAGGGTTTGGTCCAGCTTCGCATCGTTCACTGCCACTAGTGCGGCAGCGAATCGTGCAGCCTGGTTGGCCGGGCCGCCGGCGGCATGCCAAACGGTGCAAAGGGCAAGACAGGCGGCAGGCGGTGCGGGAAACAACTCGACCGGGACTCAGTACCGTTCAAAGACCGCGGCGATCCCCTGGCCGCCGCCGATGCACATGGTCTCCAGGCCATAGCGGCCGCCACGGCGCTGCAGTTCATGTAACAGCGTTGCCAGGATGCGGCCGCCCGTGGCGCCGATCGGGTGGCCCAGGGAGATGCCTGAACCGTTGACGTTGAGCTTTTGCTCAATTTCGCCCTGGTCGTTCCAGTCCCAGCCTTTGAGCACGGCCAGCACCTGGCAGGCAAAGGCTTCATTGACTTCCACCAGGTCCATCTGGGCCAGCGTCAGGTTCAGGCGTGACAGCAGCTTCTTGACAGCGGGAACCGGGCCGATGCCCATGTGCGAGGGCTCGCAGCCGGCGGCAGCCCAACCCACCAGCGTCGCCATCGGCGTCAGGCCCAGTTCAGCGAGCTTGTCTTCGGCGACGATCAGGCAGGCGGCCGATGCATCGTTCTGTTGACTGGCATTGCCGGCGGTAACCGTGCCGTTGGGCATCAGCGCGCGCAGCTTGCCGAGCGTGTCGATGGTGGTCGCGGGGCGGAAGCCTTCGTCGCGTGCGAAGACCAGCGGGTCACCCTTGCGCTGGGCCACTTCGATCGGCACGACTTCGGCGTCGAAGCGGCCAGCTTCCCATGCCTGCGCCGCGCGCTCATGACTGCGTGCGGCGAAGGCGTCGGCCTGCTCGCGGGTAATGCCGTAGTCGCGCGCCAGGTTCTCGGCAGTCTCGATCATCCCCGAGATATTGCCGAAGCGTTCGACCGGCTGCGAACGCTCGCGCCCGCGCTCAAGTCGGTCGTAGAACTTCACATTGCCCGAACGCGAGCCCCAGCGCATGTCGGTCGTGTAGTACTCGATGTTGCTCATGCTCTCGACACCGCCAGCAATCACCACATCGGCGGCGCCACTTTGCACCATCATCGAGGCCGTGACGATGGCCTGCAGGCCGCCGCCGCAACGGCGGTCGAGCTGCATGCCTGGGACTTCGACGGGCAGTCCGGCCTGCAGCGCGGCCCAGCGACCCACGCAGGGCACTTCGCTGTTGGCGTAGGACTGGGCAAAGACCACGTCATCGATGCGCGCGGGATCGATGCCGCTGCGCTGGACGACCGCACGAATGGTCGTGGCGGCCAGGTTCTCGACGGAAACTGGGCGCAGGCTGCCGCCAAAGGTGCCGACGGCGGTACGGAGGGGGGTGACGATAGCGGCTCGGCGCATGAAAGTCTCCTTGGAGGTTTTGTTGGGTATGCGAAAAAGACTGTCGGTCAGGCGGTCACCGCCTGAGCAACGAAAACTGCGCCGCACTTGCTCAGCAGTGCATGCGCCTGGCGTTCCAGGTCCGCGCGATACTCGGGTGCGGCGATTTCCAGCATGTGGCGCACGCGCTGCGACAGGGTCTTGCCCCGCAGGTCGGCGACGCCGTGCTCGGTCACGATCAACCCTGCGTCGGCACGCGGCGTGCTGACCGGCCCCGATAGCTGCGCCACAATGCGGCTCCCGCCCCTGGCAGTGCTTGGCAGGGCAACAATGGGCAGGCCGCCCCGGCTGCGCGCGGCGCCACGCAGGAAGTCCACGGCGCCGCCGACTGCGCCCACGTAGACGCCTGCAGCAACTTCGGCATTTACCTGGCCGGTCAGGTCGACCTCGATGGCCGAGTTGATCGCGCACAGCTTGTCGATGCTGGCGAGGACTTTCGGATGATGGGTGTAGCTGGTCTCGCGTAACTGCAGCAGCGGATTGCGATGCGCCCAGCGTCGCAGTCGTTCGCTGCCCATCAGGATGCCGGCTATGCCAATGCCGGTATCAATGGTCTTTCGCGCATTGGTCAATACGCCGGCTTCGGCCAGCGCCGCTATGCCGTCGCCGATCGCGCCGCTATGCAGGCCCAGGTCGCGACGGTCTCCCAGTGCCGCTACGATGGCCTCGGGCAGGTTGCCAATACCCATCTGCAAGGTGGCACCGTCCTCGATCCAACCGCCGATGTGGCCAGCAATGGCCTGCTCGGCCGAGCCCGGCGCGCCGCGCTCCAGGCTGATCGGCGCATGTGTGGCATCGACCAGAAGGTCGATGTCATCCGCGGTCAGGTGGCGGCTGCCGTAGGTCCACGGCACCTCCGCGTTGACTTCCGCGATGATCACGCGCGCGCAGTCGAGTGCCGCGGGAATGTATTCATGTACCAGTCCCAGGCTATAGCGGCCCTGTTCGTCAGGCGGCGATACCTGCACCAGCACGACATCCGCACGCAGCGTGTGCACGCGAATCAGTCCGGGCAGGTGCGAATAGTGGCTCGGCACGATGTCCAGCACACCGGCCTTGGCCAGTTGCCGGTGCGGACCGCTTGCCGCATAGCCGAAAAAGTCGATCACGTCGGCGTGGGCTGGCTGGAGGGTGTCGGACTGGCCGATCCCCACGAAAACGCTTAGCCGGCCGCCCTGCGCGATAGCGTGGCGGTGCTCGATCAGCGCGCGTGTAAGCGTCAGCGGTTCGGCAGTGGCCTGCCCCCACCAGATGTGATCCGAGGGGTGAATCAGGCTGCTCAGCCTGGCGGCTACAGCGGCAGTGTCCGGGGTCGGTACGTTCATGATTTGCAAGCGTTCGCTCAAGCGATCTCCGCCCAGCCATGGCTCAGCACGACCTTGTCGCGCTCCAGTACCTTGGCGCGCAGCTGGAAGTGGTTCGGGTTCTCTGCGCTACGCCAGATTTCTGTCAGCAGCGTCTCGCCAGGGAACACCGGCGCGGTGAAACGGATATCGAGCGCGCGCAAACGGGATGGATTGTGCTGTGCACATTGGCGGATCAGGGCGTGCGCTACCAGGCCGTAGCTGGCCAGGCCATGCAGGATGGGACGCTCGAAGCCAGCGGCGTTTGCCACCGCGGGATCCGCGTGCAGCGGATTGAGATCGCCCATCAGGCGATAAAGCAGCGCGGCTTCGGGGCGAATGGCTTGCGTGTCGGTGAAGTGCGGCGCCTGGTCTTCTGGTGTTGGGCGTAATGCGGCCAGCGGTGCATCGCTGGGCTGACCTCCATTTTGATCGCTGTAGCCACCGTCGCCGCGCAGGAAGCTGACCTGCTGAACCGTCGCGAGCAGTTCGCCTTCGGCGGTTTCGAGCCGGCGCTCTGTGACCATGATGGCGCCTTTTCCCGCGCCTTTGTCAGTAAGGTGCGTGATCCGATTGTGGCCTACGATGTCGGCGCTGGCCGGCAGTGCGCGATGCAGGCGCATACGCTGCTCGCCGTGCAGCAGCTTGACCCAATCAATGCCCGTATCGGCTTCGCGCGCCCAGAAGCCCGGATAGCCGAGTACCACCGCCTGCGACGGTAGCGTGCGCAGACCGCCCACGGCCCCTTCAAACACGAACGGCAGCGAAGCGGCGTCCAATGGGTCGTTGCCGAGCCCCAGGCTCAGCGCATACAGCATGGTGTCGCGTTCGGTATAGCGCTGACGGATTGGGGCGAACGGGCGCTGTTTGAGATGTTGATAGCTGACTGCCATGGCGTTCCAATGTGATCATCGGGAAATTGCGTAAAGCATGCCGTCCAAGCGGGCGCAGCGCTATTTGACAATGCCAATGGTGGCCTTCGGCGTTTCCGAAAACTGGGGTCTTCACCCGAGCAGAAGGCCCGGTTTCACAAAGGCTGATTGTGTGGCTTGCCTGGGGCAGCGATGATTGCGGCCATGACAAGGGCAGTTGTCCCGATGCGCCCGCCTTCAATTGTGGAAATGTCAGCCGCGCCTGCGGCGCTTATCAGCCATCGTGACGGCATATGCCGCCGCGGTACATGGAAGAGGAAAGAAGATGGATCTCCAGATCAAAGACCGTGTTGCCATTGTTACCGGATCTGCACGGGGCCTTGGGGCGGCAACGGCCCGCCGACTGGCTGAAGAGGGCGCGCGCGTCGTCGTGACGGACGTGCTCCGGGACCGCGCGGAAGAGACAGTTGCGGCGATGCAAGCCGATGGTCTGCAGGCGCATTGCGTGATTGCCGACATCACCAAGGGCGATGATGTCCGCCGGCTCGTGGAAGAAACGGTCGCGCACTTTGGCGGTGTGCACATCCTCGTCAACAATGCAGGCTTTCCGCGAGATAAGTACCTCGTGAAAATGAGCGAGGAAGACTGGGACCTCGTCATGGAAGTCATGCTGAAGGGCGCGTTTCTCGCAACCAAGGCGGTCATGCCACATTTCATCGAGCAGGGCTGGGGCCGTGTCATCAACATCAGTTCTCGGGCGCACCTTGGCAATCCCACGCAAGCGAACTACGCGGCGGCCAAAGCGGGGCTGATCGGCATGGCCAAGGCACTCGCGATCGAGGAGGGGCGCTATGGCGTGACGGTGAACTGTGTCGCGCCAGGCTTCATCGAAACGGAGATGGTCCAGGCGTTGCCGACGTACGAAGCGATCAAGGAGCGCGCTGTCCAGATGCAGCCGGTCAAGCGCGTGGGGCGTCCTTCAGATATTGCCGATATGGTGGCCTTCCTGGCTTCCGAGCGAGCTGGCTTTATTTCCGGCGAAGTCGTGCACGTAAGCGGCGGCCGCTTTGGCTAAGCATTTTATAAGTAGCCGCTGGCGCTCGGCCGGCGGCTAGCTGAGAAGCAAGGCAACGTGGCTGCACATTCGCCTCCTCCGTTCGGCAGTCAGGCGCGCAATTTCCCAGACGAGTCTTGAGGCCGTCGCCGGCGGCCGTCAAGCAGTTATTCCCGCATGTTCCGTACTACAAAAATCCCATCGTAGGTCTGGCCTCGGCGGCTTGCCGCTGCTCGGCAATGGAAGCGCACTGGGCATTCGCAAGGGCCCTGCTTCAGTCATCTCATTTCTTTCACTGTACGGGACGTCCATCGCCTCTGCGTTGAACTTCCATTCGCTCATTTCTATGCTCGGGCGCTGATGTGTTCTGGCTTTCTTCGAAGCGTAAGGCGATGAAGGAAGCCAGTTCATGGCAGCGTTTGCAGAGCGTTGGATCGAGAACCTCTAGCCATCGAGAAGCCGTCGTAACGGACCGTATGGCATTCCGATCCAATCGGGCGATCAAGAAATTCTGACGCACGCGAATCGCCATTCGTCATCAGTCGTCTGGCGATTTCGTGGTGTCAGGAAGAATGAGTAGCGGAAGTCGTTACCAAATCGGACGAGAAATCGCGTCCACGCCGAGAGAAAGAGGAGGAGACACTTATGAAACTGAAGTACATGGCTACGTTGTCAATGCTGGCCGGTTCAGCCAGTGCATTTGCGCAGTCAAATGTCACGCTGTATGGCGTGATCGATGCCAACGTCGAGTATGTCAATCATGTGGGGGCGGTGCCGGGCGCTACCAACGGTTTCAACGCCGGGCCCGGGAACAGTGTTGTCAGGATGGGCTCGGGGGGGCTGTCGGGGTCGCGTTGGGGGCTTCGCGGTACGGAGGACCTTGGTGGCGGGCTGAAGTCAATCTTCGTGCTTGAAAGTGGTTTTGCCTCGGATACCGGCGTGAGCCAGCAAAGCGGTCGGCTCTTTGGTCGACAGGCGTTTATCGGCCTGCAAAGCGACAGTCTCGGGCAGGTCACGTTTGGTCGTCAGTACACCTCGATGTTTGATGCGCTGGCCAACTTCGCGCCGGCCTTGTACTCGACGCTTTATGAGCCGACGGTTTTGCTGAATGGTGCCAACTACCGGGAAGACAATACCATCAAGTACGCGGGGAAATTTGGTCCTCTATCGGCCTGGGCTCACTGGTCGTTCGGTGTCGGGTTGACGCAGCCGCAAGTTGCCGCAGGCGTGCCCGCAATTGGCGGAAACGGGGAAATTCCTGGGCAGGCCCGCCGCGACAGCGCGTATGGGGCGGCCGCAATGTATGCGGCGGGTCCGTTTGCGGGGACTGTTGGGTACGACCAGTGGAATCCATCGATCGGCACCGGCAGTGGCTCCATAAAGAAGGCATCTGTCGCTGCGAGCTACACCGTTGGCCAGGCGAAGGTCATGGGGGGTTACCGCTGGGGGCAGAGCAAGAATGCGGCGGATACGGAGGTACTGCGCGACGATTACTTTTGGATTGGCGCGAACTATCAGGCTACGTCGGCCTTGGGTCTGACAATCGAGTATTCGTACGATAGCCTGAAGAACCTTTACGGCACAAGAAATGCGGCCAATCCGTGGCAGATCGCGTTTATTTCAACCTATGCGTTCTCGAAGCGTACGGATGTCTATCTGACAACCGCATACTCAAAAAACGCAGGCCTGACGCTTGAATCGTTGGGGACCGGGTATCTCACCAGCCTTGCCCTGGGGTCTAGCTACGTACTGCCAAACGGAGCGAATTCGATGGTTGGCGTCGCAGTTGGCGTGCGTCACAAGTTCTGATACAAGTTGATATTCTGCCTGCCGAGCTGATTTAGCGGTGGCAGGCAGATCGTGACCAATGCTCCCCGGAAACCGGCGCCACATCGCGCACCAGGATCAGCCGCCCGGCTTGAATCTTCGTGCTTTGGCATGGCTGCTACCGACGGCGACGCGAGGCCTTGGCGCCAGCGTCGCGCGCCGGTTTCAAAGCTGCTTCCAGCGCGATGCGCTTTTCGATGAGAAAGTCCGTGACGGCGCGCACCTTGCGAGGCATCTGCTCGCGCGACGGCACATAGAGATAGAAGCCCGCAAAAGGCTTGCACCACGGTTGCAGCACGCGAACCAGCGAGCCATCCTGCAACGGCTCGCGCACGGCAATGTCGACGTGCTGCACCAGACCTGCGCCCTGCAGCGCAGCCCGAATCATGCTGTCATCGTCGTTGGTGATCAGCTTGCCCTGCGGCTCCACCACGAAAGCATGGCCATCGGGCTCGGGGGCACTGAATTCCCATCGGAACACCGCGCCACTGGAGATGTGGCGGTAGGCTACGCAGTCATGGTTCGCGAGGTCAGCCGGGGTCTGGGGCACACCGTTGCGCCGGAAATACTCGGGCGAGGCCACTACCGCCATCTCAAGCATCGGCGAGATCGGCACAGCCACCACGTGCGGCGCCAGGCTCTCGCCCATGCGGATGCCGGCATCGCATCCGTCCGCGATGATGTTCGAGAAGCCGTCATCGATCACCAGTTCCAGCTTCAGTTGCGGATAGCGCGCGAAGAACTCGGCCAAGTGCGGTTCGACCAGATTGCGGGCCGCGATGCGCGAGGTATTGATCCGCAAGAGACCCGAGGGTTCCGCATTGGCCTCGCCTACACCCCGCACCGCCTGTTCGATGGCGCCGAGCGCAGGGCGGAGTTGGTCGAACAGGCGTTGGCCTTCCTCGGTCAGCGACATGTCACGTGTGGTGCGGTAGATCAGCTTGACATTGAGCTGCTCTTCCAGCGCTTTCAGGCTTTGCGAGAGCGCCGCGCGCGATACGCCCATCTCGGCTGCGGCCTTCGTGAAACTGCCGTGCTGCGCGATATGGGAAAACCACGCCAGGGGAGGGAGTCGGGACGGGTCCATACATTCCAATTGTTAAGCTCAGGTTACCACTGTAGTCGAGATTGGGGCCTTGTTGGGAAACAACCTGACACCTACCATCTTCTTCAAGCCGGACGCTAACTCACTTCCACCTCAGCGCCCAGACATATCCCAAGGAGATCACGATCATGCAGAAAGCCAGCATCAAGAACCGTAACGGTCAGGACATCACCATTGCGGCGAACATCCATTTCCCGGAAGGGTTCAATGAGACGCAGAAGTACCCGGCGGTCGTCGTCGCGCACCCCGGTGGCGGCGTCAAGGAACAGACCGCCGGACTTTATGCGAGCAAGCTCGCGCAGAACGGCTTTGTTGCGATCGCGTTCGACGCTTCGTACCAGGGCGAAAGCACCGGGTTGCCGCGTCAACTGGAGAATCCCTACATCCGGACCGAGGACATCAGCACCGTCATCGACCACCTGACGACGTTGCCGTACGTCGATGCGGACCATATCGGTGCAATGGGCATCTGCGCGGGCGCCGGCTATACGGCCAACGCCGCAATCAACGACCGGCGTATCAAGGCCGTGGGCACGGTCAGCGCGGTGAACATCGGGCAGATGTTCCGCAACGGCTGGGAGAACACCGTCGAGGACGCCGGCGCCACGCCGCTGCTGGAGTTTGGCTCGCAGGCGCGCACCAGCGATGCCAGCAAGACGGAACTTGCCACCTTGCCGCTGGCCCCGCTGCGCAAGGAAGATGCACCCAACAAGGAACTGGAAGAGGCCTGGGAGTACTACCATACGCCGCGCTGCGAGCATCCCAACGCGCCCGGCTTCATGACGGCGCGCAGCCTCAACCAGATCATCACCTATGACGCCTACAACAAGGCCGAGGCGTTCCTGACCCAGCCGCTGCAGATCGTGGCCGGCAGCGTGGCGGGCAGCAAATGGATGAGCGACGACCTGTTCCAGCGCGCCGCCAGCCAGGACAAGAACTTCCATGTGGTGGACGGCGCCAACCACATGTCGCTGTACGACGTCACGCAGTACGTGGACGAGGCCGTCTCGGTGCTCGCGCCGTTCTTCGGCCGTACGCTGAAGTAATCCGCCTTGATACGAACGGAGAGCAATCATGACGAATAGCGCGATCAAGCACGTCACCTATCGGAACCTGGGGTGGGATTCGGCTGCCGACATCTACCTGCCACCAGACTTCGATGAGAAACGGAAGTACCCCGCCATCGTGAGCACGCACCCGATCGGCAGTTGCAAGGAACAGACCTCGGGCAACGTCTACGCGGCGGCCCTGGCCAAGGAAGGGTTCGTCGTCATCGCGTTCGATGCGAGTTTCCAGGGCGCCAGCGGCGGTTCGCCTCGCTTCATAGAGGACCCGGCGATACGTGTCTCGGACATCCGGTTTGCCATCGATTATCTGGTCACGCTGCCGTACGTGGACGAGAACCGCATCGGCGCCATCGGCGTGTGCGGCGGCGGCGCCTATACCGTTCACGCGGCGATGACGGATCACCGCATCCGGGCACTGACCTCGATCACCGGCGTCAATTTCGGCCGGCTGATCCGCGAAGGCTTCAGCAACTTCGATCCCGTCAGCGCAATGGAGGCCATGGGCAAACAGCGTACGGCCGAAGCGCAGGGCGGGGCGCGGAATGTCATCAACTATCTGCCGGCTTCGGTGGAAGAGGGGCGCAGGAACGGCATCCAGGACATCGACGTGCTGGAAGCGACCGACTACTACAAGACCCCGCGTGGGCAGCAGCCCGATGGCGCAACGAGTGGCCTGTTTTCGTTCAATAGCGCTGCCATGGGGTGGGATGCGTTCCTGCACGCCGAAGTGCTGCTCACCCAGCCGCTGATGGTGGTCATCGGCGACAAGCCGGGGGGCTTCGGTGCCTATCGTGATGGCTGGGAGATCTACAGCCGTGCTGCGTCGAAGGACAAGCACATCGTGGTGGCCGAAGGGTGGTCGCACTACGACCTGTACGACAGGCCCGAACCCCTGGCGCTGGCGTTGGCCAAGGTCGTGCCGTTCTTCAAGGAACACCTTTGAGTTTGGCCACCGGCGCCCGATGGGCAGGATGAGTGCGTCGGCGCGGCACTGGTCCGGCCTTGAGCCGGGCTGGTGCCGCGGGCACGAGCACGAAGGCACTGCAATTGCACGCCGGCGCCAGCGTCGGCGTGAGCAAGCCCGGCACCGATGGCGACAAGCCATACTTCATGTGAGTTCGCGTAGCGGGATGCGGTAGACGCGCGCCGTCGGAAGGTTTGGATCGACGATCGCCTCGCCGCGCCCCGCATACAGTTGCCTGAAGGTCACAGCAACGCTTCCCGCGTTTATTGCGGGCTGGTCAGGGCCATCAGCTCGGTTGCCAGCATTTTCCTGTCCATGGCGCGCAGCGCTGCCAGCAGTTGCTGCGCGCGCTCGGCGCCAAGCACGTCACAGGTCAACTCCATGAACTTGGCATCCTGTTCGCTTTCCGGCATGGGGTTCTGGTCGGTGCCGATCGGGTCTTCCACGAACGCATGCTGCGCGCTGCCGTCCTTGAACGTGATGGTTACGTCGGCCACGAATTTGCCCGGGTATTTCTGCGCCAGTTCGGGCGCTTCGGTAATGCGGATGCCGCGCGCGGTTGCGATCACGGGTGCCATGTCCACCTTGCCGGCGAGGTAGTCGCGGTGGATGGCATAGCCGTTGCCCAGGCCCAACAGCGTGAAGGCGGCCTGGATGGGCAGGCTGAACTGCACGTGTTCAATGTTCCTGGGTTCGTAGGCATTGGCGTTGGCCGTGCCGACGACGACGTTGAAGTGGGGTGCGATCTTCAGGTGCACGTCGGCGATGTCGGGGCGGCGCGCGGCAAAGGGGCGTAGTGCGTCGATGTAGGCGTGAGTGCAGTAGCACGCGCAGTAGGCCTTGAGCCAGTTGGTAGCGATCTCGAAGGGGCGGTCCAGCGCGAAGCGCTGAGCGGCGTCCTCGGCAGGACTGCGCTGCAGGAATGCCTTGAAAAAGCCTTTGTTGCCGCTCAATGGCGCGCGTGGACCGGTGATGCCAGCCTGGGCCATGTCGGCGGCCGCCATGCCGTTGCGCGTGCCTATGCCGGCGTGGATGCGCTTGATGGAGCCACCGGTGGAGGTGTACTCGGTGGTGCCTGAGGTGTGGCTCAGCGCAATGGCCAGCGCGTGCAGCGTGGTCTCGGCATCGAAGCCGCGCAGTTTGGCCGCCACCGCGGCGGCGCCGAAGTTGGACAGCGTACCGTGCGGGTGGAAGCCGCGCTTGAGCAGGTCGGGCGAGGCCAGCACGCCGATGCGCGAGTAGACTTCGTAGCCCGCGACCATGGCGGTGATGACCTCTTCGAGACTGGAGCCGAGCTCCTCGCCGATGGCCAGCGCCGCCGGGATCACGCAACTGCCGGGGTGGCTTTCGCTGGGGCCATGGGCGTCGTCATACTCGAAACCGTGACCATAGGAGCCGTTGACGAAGGCGGCATCCAGCGCGCTCATGGTCTGGCGACTTGCGGCCACGCGGCTGACGCCTGGGCGCTGCTGGCTCGTGACGTACTTGAGCAACTGCTGCGACCAGGGCATTTGCGAGATGCCTACCTGCAGTGCGAACTGGTCGCGCATCAGACGGCCGATGCCTTCGTGTGCGGCGGGGGTAAGGTGCTCGTACTTCAGCTCCTGGATGAAGCCCACGACCGATTGTTCGAGCGGGGGACAGTTGGCGAGGATGGTGGTCATGGCGAATCTCCTTCGGATAGTGGTTCTTTGTTCGCAGTGTCTTGTTCGCAGTGAGGTGGGGATCAGGCAGCCATGTAGGCGCCGTTGTCCACCACCAGCACGCGGCCGGTGACGGCGCGGCTGAGGTCGCTGGCCAGGTACAGGATCGCGTTGGCCTGATCGATGGGCTGCGTGGGCGGCAACTGGCCATTGGAGTAACAGGCCGAGTGCTCTCGCATCTTGGTATCGCCTGGCAGCCCGCCCGCGGCCCAGGCGCGCGCCATGGGCGTGTCGGTCCTGCCCGGTGCCACAGCGTTGCAGCGGATGCCGGTGCCGGTGAAGCGGATGGCGATGTTTTTGGTCAATGTGTTCACAGCGCCCTTGGAGGAGGTATAGGCAACGCCCGCACCGGGCAGCGTGCCGTTGACCGAGGTGACGTTGACGATCGCGCCCTTGCCCCGTGGGATAAAGTGCTGCACCGCCTCGCGGCAGAAGCGGAACACGCCGGCATAGTTGATCTGCACCACGCGATCGAAATGCTCGTCGGTACAGTCTTCGATGGAGACCATGTCGCCGCAGCCGGCGTTGTTGACAACGATGTCTACTGCGCCGAACGCTTCAATGGCCCGGGCGAACACGCGCCGGGGCGATAGCGGGTCACCCGAATCGGCCACCATGCCGATGGCTTTGCCGCCAGCGGCCACGATACCGGCGAGCGCCGCATCCAGCTCCTGTTGCTGTAGCCCGGTCAGCACCAACTGGGCACCTTCCTGGGCAAAGAGTTGCGCGGTGGCCAGACCGATCCCTTGGCTGGCGCCAGTGATGATGGCAGTCTTGCCCGTCAGCAGTGGGTTCATTGCTTATCCTTGCGTTCTCACGCCGATGCAGGCACTAGCGGCCCGAGCAGCGCGTCGACCACGTCATCTACCTGCTCAAGGTGTAGTACGTCATGGATCATCTGGTCCATCGCGCCATTGGCCAGCGGGATGGCCGAGTAGGGTAGGCACAGCCTGAATTTGGCGATAAAGTCTTCTTCGGTAAACGGATTCCTGGGGTGGCCCTTCACGTAGACGCATTCCTTGTTCAGCACGCGCCCGTCCTGCAGCGTGACGCTCAGGTTGGCGCCCCAGTCGGACACGGAGGGCTTTTCCTCAGCGGTGATACGCGTCATCAGTTCGCGCACCTCCGGCCGCGCGCGCGATTGCTCGCTGTACGATTCCAGGAACACCTTGTCGTCGAACGCGGCGATGGCCACCACGTAGGGCAGGCTGAACTGGCACTCGGGCACCGTGACCGGGTGCCATTTTTTATCCTGTGGCTCGCACACTGCGCGCCAGCTTGGTGTCGAGGTCTCGATGTGGATGGCAGCGATGTCAGCGCCTTTGAATCCGTTCTCCTTCATCAGTGCGCGGATGCCGTCGATGGACGAGTGCGAGAAATAACAGGCGCTGTAGCCCTTGGTGATGATGTTCGTCATCTCCCAGTGCGTGCCCAGGTCGCGCAGGATGAAATCGGGATCAGTCTCCCAGCGCGCCGTGCTGAAGTAGCCCTTGGGTCCCAGCAGTACCTCGGCGCGCGGGCCGGTGATACCGCGCAGCGCCAACTGGCAGCAGGTGATGGCCGATTGGCTGACTAGCCCGTGGTGCATGCGCACCATCAGCGTTGCGGGCGAGTAAATGCCCATGGTGTTGGGCTGTACCATGGTGCGTGCAATGCCCTGGGCGTTTTCGAGTTGCTCCTGCGTCAAACCGAGCAGTTTGCCCACGGCTGCCACGGCGCCAAAGATATAGTGGCCGCCGCACTCGTGGAACTTGATTGCGCGATTGATGACCTTGTATGCGGTGCCCAGGCGCACCAGGATCTCCTGGCCCACCGCCATGGCGGCCAGGAACTCCTTGCCCGACACCGGCCCGCGCAGCCCGGTGGCCGCCAGCAGCGTGGGTACCACGTACTCGGTCACGTGGCCGGCCTCCTCGTGCAGGTCGCCACAGTCCATGGCACGCGGCATGGGGCCCAGAACCAGCGCGGCCTCGTGGGCGGGTACACGGCCGCCATAGAAGGGAAGAGGCGTGTCGGGCCGGCCGCCGCGCTCCTTGACCAGATCGACGATGGCCGGGATGCCCTCCATGGCCGAGCCGCCGATGGTCACGCCCATGGCGTCCAGTAGCGTTTCCTTGGCGTGGCGCAGCACGTTGGCCGGCAGGTCGTCGTACTGCGTCTGCAGCGCCATGCGGCACAGCGTTGCCATCGGGTCTTCGCTGGCATGTTGCGTAAATTGCGTCATGGTCCTGGCTCGTTGCGTGGGGACTCAGGGGGCGATGGCGAACTTGCCGTTCTGGACGGTGAGCACCAGTGCTCCGATCTGCGGGCGGCGGCTGGTCTGGTTCCATGTGCCGGAGCCGACGACCACGGGCACGTCCTTGAGCCGCAGGTAGGCGTCGCGGACCTTCTCCCGGGTGGGGTTGGGGCCGGCTTCCCTGAGAGCCGCCAGCGAGACCTGAGCCAGCGAGTAGCCGATGGCGGCGAAGCTGTCGGGCTCCATCTTGTAGCGGGCCTGATACGCTGCATCGAAGGACTTGTTGAGCGGGCGCTCGACGCCGATCACGTAGTCCGAGATCACGTAGGAGCCTTCCGCGTCCCTGGTCGCGCTGGCAATGAACTTCGGCGATGCGACTGCCAGTGAGCCGATGATGCGCACCTTCTCCGGCATGCCCGCCTTGCGCAGCTGAGCGGCAATGTTGGCGGCCTGTTCGGCGTAGCTGGAGATATATACCGCGTCTACGTCCAGACTCTTGAGCTTCGTGGCCAGGGGCAGGAAGTTGGCGTCACTGCTGACGATGGCTTCCTCGGCGGCCACCGTGCCGCCCGCGGCCTTGAAGGCATCGCGGAAGACGTCCTTGTATTCGATCAGCGACTCGTTGGTGCGGTCGAACACCACCGCCACCTTGCGGATGGACGTCTTTGCTATCAGATACCTGGTGAGAATCGGGCTGTCCACGTCCGAGCCTTGTCGCAGCTTGAGCGACCATGGACCCGCCTTGAGGATGGCGTCGGAGCTCGCGAAGCTCAGGAAGGGGGTCTTCTTTTCGTTGAAGATGGGCGCTACGGCCAGCGAGTCGGCCGACAGCGATGGGCCGAGTACCAGGAGCGCGCGATCGCGGTCGATGGCCTGGTTGGCCAGGTTGATGGCCTGGCCCTTGTCGCTGGCGTTGTCGCGTTCGATCAGCGTGATCTGGTTGCCTTGAATGCCGCCCCTGGCGTTGACTTCGTCCACCGCCAACCGGATGGATTTCTGGAACAGCGTGCCCGCGAAGGCGGCGGGACCGGTCATCGACTGGATCGATACCACGGTGAGCGCTTCGGCCCGGGCCGTGGCCGCGGCCATGGCCGCCACGGCCGCGATGGCAGCAAGCGTCACCGCATGGATGGTCTTTTTCATCAGTGTCTCCTTGTGTCCTGGGGGGCTGGGCATCGGGGTCTCAGTGCGCGGCCTGGCCGAAGTAGTGCTCCTCCACATCGGGGTCGACGGCTAGCGCATCGGCATCGCCCTGCTTGACGATGCGGCCCTGCTCGAGCACGGCCGCGCGGTGTGCGGTCTGCAGTGCCAGGCGCGCGTTCTGCTCGACCAGGAAGATGGTCATGCCCTCCTTGTTGAGCTGGCGGATTGCGCGGAACACGTCGGCGATGATCACGGGAGCCAGGCCCAGGCTAGGCTCGTCGAGCAGTAGCACGCGCGGATGGGCCATGAGTGCGCGGCCAATGGCGAGCATCTGCTGCTGGCCGCCCGAGAGCGTGCCCGAGAGCTGCGCGCGTCGCTCGGCCAGGATGGGAAACAGCGTGAACACACGGTCCAGGTCAGCCTGCACGTCACCGTTGCGCGCGCCCAGGGCTTCGCGGCCCAGCATCAGATTTTCCAGCACTGACAGCGGTGAGATCACGCGGCGGCCCTCGGGTACCTGGATGACGCCCAGGCGCGCACGCTGGAAGGCAGGCAAGGCGTTGAATTCGCGCTCGCCGAATTCGATGCTGCCCGTGGAGGGAACGTTGCCTGTCACGGCGTTGACCAGGCTGGATTTGCCTGCGCCGTTAGGGCCGATCAGCGTGAAGATCTCGCCCTGCTTGATCTCCAGTGACACACCGCGCAGCGCCGTGATGCCCTGGTAGTGCACTTCCAGCTTGTCGATGGAGAGGGCATGGGCGGCAGTTCTGTTGATGGGTTTGTTCATGGGTCAGTTCCCCAGATAGGCTTCGATCACCACCGGGTCGGCCAGCACTGTCTCGGGTGCGCCTTGCGCGATCAGACGGCCCGAGGCCGAGACGTACAGGCGCGAGCAGATTTGCGTGACGAAGCGCATGTTGTGCTCGACCAGCAGGATGGCGACGCCGGAGGCGGCGACCTTGCCGAAGATATGGCCGAGCTCGGCCGCTTCGGTGTCGTTCATGCCGGCCACTGGCTCGTCAAGCAGCAGTAGCTTTGGACGCATGGCCAGCGCGCGCATCATTTCGATGCGACGCTGGTGGCCGTAGGACAGGGTGCCCGCGCGGTGCGCGGCCAGGTGGGTCATGCCGAACTGCCTGAGCAGGGCCTGGGCCTGGGCGCGGTGGGCCGCCTGCTCGGCACGCGCAGAGGGCAGGCCCAGCAGGTTGGCCCAGAAACCCGTCTGCTGGTGGATGTGAAAACCCGATATCACGTTGTCCAGCACCGTGCCTTCGGTCACCAGGCGGATGTTCTGGAAGGTACGTGCCATGCCGGCGCGGGCCAGGTCGGCGGCTTCGAGCCTGGAGACCTCCTTGCCGTTGAACAGGATGCGGCCTGAGGTGAGTTTGAGGATGCCCATGATGAGGTTGATCACCGTGGTCTTGCCCGCGCCATTGGGGCCGATCAGGCCAGTGATGGCGCCGGGAGGTGCCGAGAGGCTCAGGCCATCGACGGCCGGCAGGCCGCCGAAGCGCTTGCCCACGTTCTCGAGCTGCAGGGTAGGGGTTGGGTTGCTCATGCCTTGGCTCCTTCCCGTGTCGCGACTTCGTGTTGGATGCCGCGGTCGCGCCGCCACGACGCCAACGTGTCGGCGATGCCGTGGGGCAGGTAGATGATGATGACCATCAGCAGCACGCCTTGCACCACGCCGCGGTAGTCGGCGAAGACGCGCACGAACTCGGGCAGCGTGGTCAGTACGCCCGCGCCCACCAGCGGCCCCCAGATGGAGGTGGCACCGCCCAGCACGGCCGAAGCCAGTGCCGTCACCAGCATGTGGAAGCCGAATTCCTCGGGGTTGATGGCATACGAGTTGCAAGCGTGCAGCGCGCCCGCCAGCGCGGCCAGCAGGCCCGATAGCGTCATCGCCAGGCGCTGGTGCCAGGCCACGCGGATGCCCAGCGAAACGGCCACTGTCTCGTCGGCGCGGATCACGTCCATGGCGCGGCCCAGGCTGTACTTGCCCAGGCTCCAGGTGAGGGCGATGCACACGGCCACGACCAGCAACAGCCAGCCTGTGGTTGCAACCTTGGGAATGCCCGAGATGCCCAGCACGCCGTTGGTCACGCTGTCCCAGTTCTGGGCGATGGTCACCATCACCTGCACCAGCGCCAGCGTGGCCAGCGCCTGGAATACGCCGCGCAGCCGCGAGAGTGGGACGGCCATCAGTGCGCTGACCATGCCCGCCAGCAGCATGCCGCAGACGATGGCCAGGGGCGCGGCCCATTCCAGCCGCGTGATCAGGATGGCGGCGGTGTAGGCGCCAATGGCGGCATAGGCCGCCGAGCCGATGGAGAAGGTGCCCGCGCGCAGCACCACGGCCTGGCTCATGGCCAACAGCGCGTAGATCAGCACGTGGTCGAGCACCGAACTGTAGGAGAGGATGTATTCGATCATGGCTGACAGATCACTGGCGTTGCACCCGCATGACCGCGCCCGGCTTGCCGAAGAGGCCCGTGGGGCGGATCAGGATGATGACGAAGAGGATGACGAAGGCGATGGCGTCCGCCGCCGCAGAGGAGATGTAGGCGTAGGCTAGCGTCTGCACCACGCCGATGATCACTCCACCCACCAGCGACCCCGCGATGGAGCCCAGTCCGCCCAGGATGATGATGACAAAGGCGCGCATCAGGAATGGCTCGCCCATCATGAAATGCACCGAGTTGAACGCCAGCCCGATCAGCACACCCGCAAAACCGGCGAGCGCTCCGGAGATGAAGAACACCTGGATGTTGACCCACTCCGCGTTGATGCCCAGCAGTTGCGCGGTTCCCTCGGAATGCGCCACGCAGCGGATGCGGCGGCCCATGCCGGTGTAGTACAGCGTGTAGATCAGCGCGCCCACCAGCACCAGTGCCGAGAAGACGATGATCAGTTGCAGCAACTGAACCTGCAGCCCGGAGAATTCGTAGATCACCACCGGGAAGGTATCGGCGGGGAATTGCAGCACTGCCGTGTTCGACACCTTCTGCGCCAGCGCCACCAGCGCGATGCTGGCACCGATGGAGGTGAGGATGTAGGAGAACTCTGGCGCGTGGCGGCGGCGCAGCGGGCGGAACGCCACGAAGTCCAGCAGCACCGAGAGCACCCCGCCGGCCGCCATGCCGGTCAGCAGCGAGACAATGAACGGTGCATGCAGCGCGGTAGCCACGTATAGCCCGGCGAACGCGCCCCACATGAAGACCGAGCCATATGCCATGTTCAGGATGTGGTTGACGCCAAACAGCAGGGTGAAGCCCAGCGCGAAGACGGCAAAGGTGCCGCCCACGACGAGGCCGTTGAGGAGTTGCTGGATCAGCATGAGCGGTCTCCCTTACGTTTTATGGTCAAGCCTCTGGCGCTCATCCATGGAGCGCGAGCGGCCATTGTTCAGATAGAAATTGCGCGCGGATCAGGGGGCGGCGGTGAACTGGCCGTCCTTCACGATCTGAACCACCGCGCCGTAGTGCGGCTTACGGTCAGTCTGGTTCCACAGGCCGGAGCCGATGACCACCGGCACGTCCTTGAGCTTGAGGTAGGCATCGCGTACCTGCTCGCGTGTGGCATTGGGGCCGGCCTCGCGGATTGCGGCAAAGCCCACCTGGGCCAGCGAATAGCCCACGGCGGCCCAGCTGTCGGGGGCTTCGCCGTAGCGGGCCTTGTAGGCGGCTTCGAAGGCCTTGTTCATCGGACGGTCGATGCCAGCGACGAAGTCCGCTACGGCGATGGTGCCCTCGGCAGCCTTGCCCGCCACAGCGACGAACTTGGGCGAAACCACGGCGATGGTGCCGATGGCGCGCACCTTGTCGGACACGCCCGCCTGGCGCAGTTGCAGCAGGATGTTGGCCGAGGGCTCGGCATAGGTGGCGAAGTACACCCCGTCCAGGTCCAGGGCCTTGAGCTTGGTAGCCAGCGGCACGAAGTTGGTGTCGCTGCTGACGGTGGCCTCCTCGGTCACCACGGTGCCGCCACCGGCCTTGAAGGCGTCGCGGAAGAAGTTCTTCGATTCGATCAGCGCCTCATTGGTGCGGTCGTAGACGATGGCGACCTTGCGAACCTGTGTTTTCTCCAGCACGTATTTGGCCACCAGTGGGCTGGGCACCGAGGGCGACTGCTGGAACTTCAGGCTCCACGCGCCGGACTTGAGGATCGCGTCAGACGTGGCCATGGGCATGACCGGTGCCTTCTTGTCGTTGAAGATGGGCACCACCGCCACGCCGTCGCTGGTAGCCGAGGGGCCCAGCGTCAGCAGTGCGCGGTCGCGGTCGATGGCCTGGTTGGCCAGGTTGATGGCCTGGCCCTTGTCACTGGCACTGTCGCGCTCCAGCAGGTTGACCTTGCTTCTGTGGATGCCGCCCCTGGCATTGACTTCGTCGGCGGCCAGTCGGATGGCCTTGGCGTAGGGTGCGCCCGCGAAGGCGATGGCGCCGGTGACGGCCTGGATCGAGGCCACGGGAATGTCCTGTGCCTGGGCTACCGACATGGCCATGAAGGCGGTCAGTGCGATCAGTGTGCGGCGGACGGAGCTACTGGTGGGCATGTGCTTGTCTCCTCGGCTGGTTTTGTGAAAGTCAGGGCGCGATGGTGAATTTGCCGTTCTTCACCGCCAGTACCAGCGCGCCGTAGTGCGGGCGGCGGTCGGTGTGGTTCCAGGTGCCGCCGCCGACTACCACGGGCACGTTCCTGATGCGCACGTAGGCTTCGCGTACCTTGTCGCGGGTGGGGTTGGGGCCGGCCTCCTTCAGCGTGGCCAGCACTACCTGGGCCTGCGAGTAGCCGGTGGCGGCGTAGCTGTCGGGTTCGCTCTTGTAGCGGGCGCGCCAGGCGGCATCGAACGCCTTGTTGAGCGGACGGTCCATGCCGGGCACGTAGTCCGATATGGCGATCACGCCCTCGGCATCCTTGCCCGCGGCGGCCAGGAACTTGGGCGAGGCGATGGCCAGCGAGCCGATGATGCGTACCTTCTCGGGCAAGCCCGCCTTGCGCAACTGCGTGGCGATGTTGGCGGCCTGCTCGGCGTACGCGGAGAGATAGACCGCATCCACGTCCATGCTCTTGAGCTTGGTGGCCAGGGGCAGGAAGTTGGTGTCGGCGCTGACCAGGGCTTCTTCTGCCGCGATGACACCGCCGCCCGCCTTGAAGGGGTCGCGGAAGGTGTTCTTGAATTCGATCAGCGCCTCGTTGGTGCGGTCGAACACCAGGGCTACCTTGCGCACCGGGGTCTTCTCGAGCATGTACCTGGCGAGCACGGGGCCATCGTCGCTGGGGGCCTGGCGGAACTTCAGCGTCCAGGGGCCGGCCTTGAGGATGGCGTCCGAACCCGCGAATGGCATGAAGGGCGTCTTCTTCTCGTTGAACACCGGCGCCACAGCCAGGCTGTCCGCCGTGGCGGAGGGGCCCAGCACCAGTAGCGCCTTGTCGCGGTCAATAGCCTGGCTGCTCAGATTGATGGCCTGGCCTTTGTCACCGCCGTTGTCGCGCTCGGTCACGACGACCTTGCTGCCGTGGATTCCGCCCTGGGCGTTGGCCTCGTCAACGGCCAGCTGGATGGCCTGCTGGAATACGGCGCCCGCGAACGCGGCGGGCCCGGTCATGGACTGGATGGAGATCAGCTTCAGGTCATCCGCCTGGGCCGTGCCTGCAATGACGACGGTTACCACGGCCACAGCGTGGCGAAGGTGTTTCATGGAATGTCTCCGTTATTTCTGGATTGATACCTTCCAGCGCTTGTCGGACAAGCGCTGCAGGCACCTTTTTTATCAATCAGTCGAAGATGAACACACCCTTGCCGCCGGCCTGGCTGTCGAAAAGGCGGTAGGCCTCTTCGGCCTGTTCCAGCCTCCAGCGGTCGGTAAAGAGTTTGTCCACTTCCACGCCGTGGTCGGCCACGAAGTGGATGCAGTCCTTCATGCTCACTTCCGAGAAGGTGTAGGAGCCGACGATCGTGCGTTGCTTGCCGATCACGTCCTTCATGCCGTCCACGTTCAGGTTGCCCCCTACGGCCACCAGCGCAATGCGGCCCCATGGCGCGGTGCACCGCACGGCCTGCTGCTTCGGAATCTCGCCGCCTGCGCAGTCCATGGAGCAGGTCACGCCCTTGCCGCCGGTGAGCTTGAGGATCTCCTCGATCGCATCGGCCTTGCTACCGTTGATGACGTGCGTGGCGCCGAATTCCCTGGCGCGCTCCACGCGGTCGGCGGCAATGTCGATGCCGATCACCTCCACCCCCATGGCTGCGGCCAGTTGTACAGCCGACAGACCGACAGGCCCCAGGCCAAACACCGCCAGCGTGTCGCGGGCGCTGATGTTCAGGCGCAAGAGCGCGCCCCAGGCCGTGCCCGTGCCGCACGAGATCGCCGCGCCGGTGGCGTAGGAGATTTCGTCAGGCATGTGTACCAGCGAAGTCACTGGCACCTTCATGTAGTGGGCGTGGCCGCCGTGCTTGATCACGCCGTGGATGTCCGCGCCGTGGCTGCACATCTGCGTCCAGCCGGTACGGCAATGGTCGCAGTGGTTGCAGCCTTCGTAATGGAACACCGTCACGCGGTCGCCGACTTTGAAGGCGCGCGGATCGACAGTCGAGCCCACGGCGACAATCTGGCCGCAGGGCTCGTGCCCGCCGATGATGGGCGTGTCTTCCGACATACCACGCGAGGCCAGGTCCTTGAAGCCCAGTGACTTGATGACCTCGGAGGGCTTGTTGCGGTAAAAATGCAGGTCGCTGCCGCACATGCCCGATGCTTTCATGGCGATGATGGCATCACCGGGGCCGGGGGTGGGGTCCTCGAAATCCTGGATCTCGAGCTTTCTGTCGCCTTTGAAAACTACACCGCGCATGGTTGTCTCCTGTGTGATATTGGGGGCGCGTAACAGTTCAGCGTTTCCCGTCCTCAAGCACCATGTCGGCGGCCTTCTCGCCGATCATCATGGTGGCCGCGTTGGTGGCGCCCGAAATCGGCGCGGGCATAACGGACGCATCGGCTATGCGCAGGCCTGCCATACCTCGCACGCGCAGGCGCGCGTCGACCACGGCCATCGGGTCCCCGTCCGGGCCCATGCGGGCCGTGCCGTTGTGGTGGTACACGGTGCCGCCGCGCTGGCGCGCGAACGCGAGGATCTCGTCGTCGGTGCGCACCTCGTTGCCTGGGAAGACTTCGTCGACGTAGTACGGCGCGAAGGGCTTGGCCTGCAATACCGCACGCGCCATCTTGACGACGGCCACCATGGCGCGCTGGTCCGATTCTTCCGTCAGGTAGTTGGGCTGCACCTCGGGCAGTTCGTCGATGCTCGCGGAGCGCGCGCGCACGTAGCCGCGGCTGTCCGGCCGTTGCTTGTGGCCGCCTAGCGTCATGCCGGGATAGTGGTCGAGCAGGCCAGGCAGCCCTTCCTGATAGCTGCCCGGCGTGAACGACACCTGCAGGTCGGGCCGGGGCAGGGCCGCGTCGGAGCGAAAGAAGAAGCGCATCGGAACCGGCCCCATGCTAAGGATGCTGGGCTGGCCGATGAAGTACTTGGTGATCTCCAGCAGCAGAGGCAGGCCGCGCCCGCGCTCGTTGACGGTGGGCACACCCTTGACCTTTACGGACACGCGCAAGTTGAAGTGATCGACCAGGTTGGCGCCCACGCCGGGCAGATGGTGCCGGGGCTGCACGCCGATGGAACGCAGGTGTTCCGCATCACCGATGCCCGAGATCTGCAGCAGGCGCGGCGTGTTGAGCGCACCTGCCGTCACGATGACTTCACGGCGGGCACGTACCTCGCGCTCCGCTGCCCCGGTGTCACCAGCGCGGTAGCGCACACCGACGGCACGCTGCCCGTCCAGCAGCAGACGCGTGGCCGGGCTGCCGGTGCGCAAGTCGACGCGGCCCGTCTTGAGGGCGGGGTGCAGATAAGCACGGGCGGAGCTCAGACGCCGGGGCGCGATGCCGCGCGTGTCGATCATGAACTGCCAGGGGCCGACGCCGTCCTGCACTTCGGCGTTGGAGTCGGCAACATAGGGGTAGCCCAGGCTCTTGGCGGCCTCGATGAAAAGATCGCACAGCGGGCCGGGCGTGACCGGGTCGGTAACGATCAGGGGGCCGCTGCGGCCACGGTAGCGTTCGTCGGCCGGGCCGATGCGCGTTTCGCCTTTCTTGAAGAAGGGCAGCACATCCTCATAGCCCCAGCCGCGGTTGCCCAACGCGGCCCATTCGTCGAAGTCGTGGCGCTGGCCCCGGTTGTAGACCAGGCCGTTGATGGAGCCCGAGCCGCCCACCACCTTGCCTTGGGTCAGCTCGATGGTGCGCCCATCGGTGCCCGCAATCGGCCCGCTGCGGAAGCGCCATGTAAGCCGGTCGTTGAACAGGTTCTTGATGTAGCCAGCGGGGATGTGGATAAAAGGATTGGTGTCGCGCGGGCCGGCTTCCAGCACGCACACCGTATGGCCTGCCTCGGCCAGCCGTGCGGCGATGACGCTGCCCGCGCTGCCCGCCCCGACGATCACGTAGTCGAAGGTGTCGCTCATGGCCTCAGGCATCCAGATTCAGGTTTATGGTTTTCAGCTCGGTGAACGCCTCGATGGATGCCCAGCCGCCCTCGCGCCCCACACCCGAACGGTGGATTCCGCCGAATGGCGCGTTGGGTGTGCTGGCAAAGCCGTTCACGCCGATGGAGCCGCTGCGCACGGCACGCGCGACGCGGAACGCGCGGCTCACGTCGGTAGTGAAGACGCAGCCGGCCAGGCCGTAGTCGCTGTCGTTGGCGATGCGGATGGCATCGATCTCCGTCTCGAATGGGATCACCGAGAGCAGGGGGCCGAAGACCTCTTCGCGGGCAATGCGCATGCCGTTGTGCACGTTGGCAAACAACGCAGGCGTTACCCAGTTGCCGCCCGCGAACTCGCCGCCTGGCGCGGTGCCGCCGGCCAGTAGCGTCGCGCCTTCGCGCGTGCCGCTTTCCACGAAGTCCAGCACGCGCGCCTGCTGGCGGCGCGAGATCATGGGCGCGGACGTGGTGGCGGGGTCGAACGGGTCGCCGAATCGCACCTGCTTCAACTGCTCCTGCGCGTGGTGCAGAAATTCGTCCATGACCGAGACATGCACCACCGCGCGCGACGGCGTGGTACAGACCTGGCCCGACAGGAAGGTGGAGCACAGCCCCATCACGGTTTGCGCGGCGGTTTCCACGCTGCGCGTATCGGGGAACACCAAGGCCGCGCTCTTGCCGCCCAACTCCAGCGACAGGCGTTTCATCGTCGGGGCGGCGGCCACCATGATCTGTTCGCCCACCACGGGGCTACCGGTGAACGTCACCTTGTCCACGCCGGGATGGCTGGTGAGGGCGGTGCCCGTGTCCGCGCCGCCGGTGACGAGATTGAACACACCAGGCGGCAGGTCGCTCTCCGCCACGATCTGCACGAGGCGCGTCACCGCGAGGTTGGTCAGCTCGGAAGGCTTGATCACCACGGTGCAGCCGCAGGCCAGCGCCGGTGCCACCTTCATGGCGAAGGTCATTACCGGCCCGTTGTAGGGCAGAATGGCCACCACCACGCCCACCGGGTCGCGGAAGCTCATGTATTGCATGTTCGTGGAGAACATGGGCGGCGTCTCGCCGTGGATCTTGTCGATCCAGCCAAGGAAGTGGTCGAAGATGTCGGCCGCCGCCTTGGCCGATACGCGCGTATTGCGGCTGAACGTGAAGGGGATACCGTTGTCCAGCGTCTGCAGCCGGGCGATCTCCTCCTCGGCCGCGTACATGCGCTCTACGATGGGCTGCAGCAGGCGCTTGCGTTCCTGCGCGCGCATGTGGGGCCACGGACCTTCGTCGAACGCCTTGCGCGCCGCCGACACGGCCTGATGAACACCGTGCGCGCCGGCTTCGACAAAACTGGCCATCACCTCGTTGGTCGAGGGATGCAGCTGGTCGAAGCGTTCGCCAGTACCGTCCATCCAGTGGCCCCCAATGAACAGGCGGCCGGGGCGCACGCCAAGCTGGTCGCGCTGGGGCAGCAGGGTCAGCATGCCATGTCTCCGAGGCTGAAATACGTCGCCTTGGGGTACAGGAAGCTCTCGACATGCTCCCTCCCGCCCTTCCAACCGTAACCGCTCATCTTGGTGCCGCCAAAGCCCACGGCTGGGTCGATCACGCCGTAGCAATTGACCCATACCGTGCCGGAGCGAATGCGTTGCGACACGTGATGCGCAGTGGCGAGGTTTTGCGTCCACACGCCGCCGGCCAGGCCGTAGGGCGTGTCGTTGGCGATGGCCAGCGCTTCCTCCACCGTGTCGAACGGGATCACCGAGGCCACCGGGCCAAAGATTTCTTCTTGTGCGATCGTCATGTCGTTGCGCACGTTTGCGAACACCGTTGGCTCGACGAAGAAGCCGCCCGCCAGGTCTCCGCCCACGCGCCGGCCACCGGCGGCGAGCGTGGCCTCGCTGGCGCCTACGTCCACGTAGTGCATCACGCGCTGCAACTGACGCTCGGAGATCAGCGGGCCGATCTGCACGCCCTCGGCGCGGCCGTCGCCGATCCTGACGGTCTTGGCGAAGGCCGCCAGGCGCTGCACGAATTCGTCGTGTACGGCGCGCTGCACCAGGATCCGCGTGCCTGCCACGCAGACCTGGCCGCTGTTGGTAAACACGCCCATGGCCGCGCCCGGGACGGCTTTATCGAGGTCGGCGTCAGCGAACACGATGTCGGGCGACTTGCCGCCCAACTCCATCTGCAGGCGCTTGACGTTGCCGGCCGATGCGCGCGTGATGGCCTGCGCCGTGCCGATGGAGCCGGTGAACGCGATGCGGTCGATGTCCATGTGCTCGGACATGGCCTGGCCCACGTCCTTGCCATAGCCGGTGACCACGTTGATGACGCCTTCGGGCACGCCGGCTTCCATGACCAGCTCGGAGACGCGGAGAGAAGAGAGCGATGCGTCCTCGGCGGGCTTGAGCACTGCCGTGCATCCGGTAGCCAGCGCCGGGCCGTAGATCCACCACAGGCCCATCAGCGGCCCGTTCCAGGGAATGATGCCGCCCACCACGCCCTGTGGAACCAGATGCTTCAGGGCCATGAAGTTGGGCGCGATGGACATCGGTGCAGCCGTGGCCGAGCCTGCCAGGCCGGTGCTCGATGCGTAGAACTGGAGCAGTTGCGACAGCCATTCCTTGTAGCCGCGCGTGCGGGCCAGCGGGGCGCCCATGTCCAGCGTCTCGATGAGGGCTAGCTCCTCGAAGTTGTCAAGGATCGCATCGTGTACCTTGAGCAGCAACTTGCGCCGCTCGTGCGCGGTGAAGCGGCTCCACGGCCCGTTGAATGCCTTGCGCGCCGCGGCCACGGCGCGATCCACGTCCTGCGCGTTGCCTTGGGCGAAGCGGCACAGCAACTCGCCCGTAGCGGGGTTGATGGCGTCAATGGTCTGGCCCGAGGTGGACTCCACCCACTGGCCGCCGATCAGCAGTTTCTTAATGCCCTGCACGAAGGCGGGCGTCGCTGGCTGATTCATGCTTGTCTCCTGTTTTTTGTCTGACTTCAGCGCTTTCTGGGCAAGCGCTGGCGGCAATCGAATGCGCCGCTAGAAACGCACCATGACCGACTTGGTCTGCGTGTATGCATCGATCGATTCCTGGCCGAATTCACGGCCCCAGCCCGACTGCTTGTAGCCGCCGAAGGCCATTGCCGGGTCGGATTCGCCGAAGGTGTTGATCCACAGGCGCCCGGCTTTGAGCGCCTTGACCACCTTGTGCGCGCGCGCGACGTCCTTTGTCCACACGGCAGCAGAGAGGCCGTAGGTGGTGTCATTGCCTTGCAGCACCGCGTCGTCCTCGTTCTTGAACGGGATAATGGACAGCACAGGGCCGAAGATCTCTTCCTGCGCGATACGCATGTTGTTCTTCACGTTATCGAACACCGTGGGCTCGACGAAGTAACCGGGGCCATTCCAGGCGTTGCCGCCCAGGCGCAGCGCGGCGCCGCCTTCCTGGCCCACGCCGATGTACTCTCGCACGCGGTCGCGCTGGCGGGCGGAAATCAGCGGCCCCAGCCTGGTGTCGGCGGCGAAGGGGTCGCCAACCTTCCATGTGGCCGCCACTTGCGCCACGCGCTCGGCCACTTGTTCGTGGATACTTTCCTGTACGAACAGGCGCGTGCCGGCGGAGCACACCTGGCCCGAGTTGGAGCAGAAGGTCTTGACCGCAGCCTGCACGGCCTTCTCGATATCGGCGTCGGCAAACACGACGTTGGGCGCCTTGCCGCCGAGTTCCAGTGTCACCTTCTTCAGGTTGGACGTGGCGTCGCGCACGATCTGCTTGCCCACGGCCGTGGATCCGGTGAACGCGATCTTGTCCACGTCCAGGTGCTGCGCCAGCGCCGCGCCCGCTGTGGGGCCAAAGCCCGGCAGCACGTTGATGACGCCGGGGGGGAGGTCGGTCTCCTGCACCAGCTCGGCCAGTCGGAGCGAACTGAGGCAGGCCAGCTCGGCCGGCTTGAGAATCACGGTATTGCCACAGCACAGCGCGTTGGCGAACTTGATCGCGGCCATCAGCACCGGCACGTTCCACGGAATGACCTGGCCGCACACGCCCAGCGGTTCGCGCAGCGTGTAGGTCAGCGTGCTGCCGTCCGACGGAATCGTGGTGCCAAGCACCTTGGTGCACCAGCCAGCGTAGTAGCGGAAGATATCCACGGTGGCCGCCACCGCGCCTTGCGCGAACCACAGCGGCATGCCGTTGTCCAGAGACTCGATGGCCGCCAGTTCGTCGATGTGTGCTTCGATCGTGTCGGCGATCCTGAGCAGCGAGCGCGTGCGGGTGTGGGGTGACATGGCAGCCCACGAGGACGCCTCGAACGCTTTGCGCGCGGCCAGCACGGCGGCATCGACGTCGGCGCTGTCGGCCTCGGCCACGTGGCACAGAAGCTGTTCGGTGGCGGGGTTGATCACCTCGAAGCTCTTGCCCGAGGCGGCGGTGACCCATTGCCCGCCGATCAGCAGGCGCTTGGACCCTTGCTGGATCCAGGCGAGGGCCTTGGCGCGAGCGGCTTCGGTGCGATCGACGAGGGGGGTGGTCATGACATCTCCATTTTCGAGCTAACGTTAGTTAGTTTGTTGCGCATGCCATGAACCCATGGCATGCAATTTCCTGGCTGACGGCAAGCCTGGCGCGCGCTTCTCACGTAGCGCCACTAGCCCAGCGCAGTTCTGTGCTGCATTGAGCCAGCCGCAGCGGGCTGGCGCAACGCCCCCGGCGCTGGTGTTCCGTACTTTGATTAGTGCCCGATAGCGCATTCAAGGGATCAGGAAGGTTGCGCGAGGGGGTGGAACGTTTTTGACAAACCGTATTGTTCCGTTGCCGGCAAGAAAGCCGGCGAGCCGGCCGAGACTCAACCGGAAGCGCATTGAGGTAAGCTTGCGCCTCGGCCGCACCTATCCGGTGCGGCCGGTCGCCCTCCACACAGAGGGAATGGCGACACTGGTGGTACTCCTCGATTCCCAGGAACAACAATACTTATGAAAATGCTCTCGATCACGAAGACCCTGGCTGCCGCTACCGTGGCACTGGGCTTGGCGGCTGCCGGCAATGCAGTCGCGCAGGAACCGACGGTGCGCGTCGGTACCGTCAGCGGCCCCGATGCCGAAGTCTGGCAGGTGGTGCAGAAGGTGGCCAAGAAGAACGGCCTGAACGTGAAGGTCGTGGAATTCAACGACTATGTGCAGCCTAACGCCGCACTCGATGCCGGCGATCTTGACGCCAACAGCTTCCAGCACCAGCCTTACCTCGACAGCCAGATCAAGCAGCGCGGATACAAGATGGTCAGCGTGGGCTTCACGTATATCTCGCC
>VFQP010001635.1_pt1 | contig 28784 bp, 23 predicted proteins | sample 3512351 | NCBI WGS metagenome assembly VFQP01 (sample SAMN10412372, study PRJNA504923) | tailings metagenome | isolation source: Relicate 1 Philex TSF1 revegetated site | place: Philippines: Tuba, Benguet | collected 2017-08-29
CAATAATAAAAAATGTCACCGCCCTTTCCAGGACTGACCTCCTCCACCAGTCCTGAAAATGACGGTGAACATTAAGAATTCTTCGGTGTAAAGATCACTCCAAACCGCAGCTGGAAACAAGGGATGATCACCATTTCTTCGGGGAAAATAGCAGTGGAGATTCCCGAAAAACATCAGGAAAAGGTGTTGCAAAAGCAGTCCATCTTACTTCCCGGAGAACAGCAGCGGATCAGCGATAAACGATCTTGGGAAGAAGTTGGTGAAGTGGAGAGCTTGTTGCAAACGTTAGATTAAGCTAAAGCAAATTATTACTGATAGCAGCAAAACGCTCAGGCGATTCGTGGAACGGCTGGCGGGACTTTCTCGCAGACAAAATTATGGAAGCCCTATCATTTAGTCACTTCCCCCAACTTTTGATCTTCATCCCAAGAATTTGACTTGATCCCTGATCCCCAACATCCGTTAATGGAAAAAGCCTTTAAATCAATGATTTAAAGGCTTTTTATCGTGCCCGGGACTGGAATCGAACCAGCACACCTTGTGGGCGGCAGATTTTGAGTCTGCTGCGTCTACCAATTCCGCCACCCGGGCCGCAGATTGGGGTTGCAATATTACGTGTTTCCGCTCACTTGAGTTCATTGTGCGGGAAATATTTTTTCAGCACATCAATCGCGGCAGCAACTTTTCTTCGGAAAAAGAATACTTCGGAGAAACTTCCACAATCCTTTCAGCATATTACACCTCCTTCTATATCATGATCAACGGTCATCCGTCATCAATCATTTCAGTTAACTTTACACGGCACTTTACGATTGCAAATTTAATGACTATGATCAGAATCGGATTGATCCGCGAAGGAAAAACACCAGCAGATAACCGGGTTGCACTCATCCCGTCTCAATGTAAATGGATCCACAAGCATTTACCGGATGTGAAGATCGTTGCACAATCATCTCCCAACCGCTGTTTTGCAGACCGTGAGTATACTGCGGCCGGTGTAGAAGTAACCGACAATATCAGTAATTGCGATATACTTCTTGGTATAAAAGAGGTTCCGATCAGCCAGCTTGCAGATGGCAAAACCTATATGTTTTTTTCCCATACCAAGAAAAAACAACCGCATAATCAGGCATTGCTTAAAGCAATACTGGATAAGGGTATCCGGTTGATAGATTACGAATGTCTTGAACACGAAGACGGACAACGGATCATTGGTTTTGGATTTTTTGCCGGGGTTGTTGGGGCACATAACGGCATGATGGTGTATGGTAACCGCTCCGGACTTTATCAGCTCGACAGGGTGTATAAAGAACGCAGCTTTCGCGAATTGATCCATCATTATTTCGGCCTTCGTCTTCCGAATGTCAAGATCGCGGTGACGGGTAGCGGACGAGTGGCGCATGGGATCCTTGAGATCATGAACCTGATGGGTATTCATGAAGTGGAACCGGATGATTACCTGAGAAGACGTTTTTCTTATCCCGTGTATACGCAGCTGAAAGGGCAGGACCTGTACAGACATAAACTTACCGGTACTTATAACCGGGAAGATTTTCATAATCATCCCAATGAATACGATTGCCGCTTTCTTCCTTATGCGGCGCAAACAGATATCCTGATGAATGGGATCTACTGGGATAAGGATGTGCCTCGCCTGTTTGAAAAACCTGATGTAAAAGCAGATGACTTTATCATACAATCGATCGCAGATATCACGGATGATGCTGACGGATCTGTTCCTATCAATCTGGGGGATCAGACGATCGAAGACCCGGTGTATGGAGTAGACAGACACAGTTTGCAAAAAACGGCACCCTATCTTCCGGGGTCTATCGATGTAATGGCTGTCGGAAATCTTCCGAATGAATTACCAAGGGATGCTTCGCGTTATTTTGGAGAACAACTGATCAAGTTTGTCCTGGAAGATCTTGTTCGCGGAGGTTCACCGATCATTGATCGTGCGACAATGACCACTGCCGGAAATCTCACACCGTTGTATGATTATTTGTCGGATTATGCCAAAGGCATTGTCTGATCTATAGATACAGATAGTAATCCTTCAGCAAAGCTTCAAATGCTTCTGTATACTGATTGTTGTTATTTCTGATAGCTAACTCTTCCTTAACCGGCTCTTCGTTATGGCTATTGTTGGTTCCGTGCACAAGGACACGGAAAAAGCCATGATCAACAGATTGCCGCACTTTGCAGATCTTATGTACTGCGAGTTGTTGCTGCCGGATCATTACCAGTGTTTCATCCCATCGTTTTTCGGGTAGCAATAAAAAGAAATGTCCGTTTTCGGGAGTTAACTTTTCTGAAATGATGCTGATAAGGTCCTGTAGGAGCAGACCCGAATCATGATGAGCAATATTCTTTTTAGTATTGTTGCCCGTTAGTTCATTTTCATAAAAAGGCGGATTGCTGATGATCGCTTCGTAGGTCTGCTGCGGCTTGAATTGATGTATATCCAAGTGTGTAACGCTCAGTCGTTCACGCCATGTAGATGCTGTAAAGTTTCTTTCAGCCTGTGTGGCCGCGTCCTGGTCTATTTCGACAGCGTCAATATTTGCGTCAGTTTTTTGTGCCAGCATCAGGCTTAATAAACCGGTGCCAGCGCCGATATCCAGTATCGAACGGGGAGATATGCTTTCGCCGAGGTGCGCAGCTACCCATGCGCCAAACAGGCAGGCGTCAGTTGTGACTTTCATGGCAGCCAGTTCCTGGTTTACTGTGAACTGTTTAAAACGGAAATAGCTGTTTGCCATGCATGAAGAAATAGAATGATCGTATTGATATTAACGGCTTACCATTCCGCTCTTGCGGAGGCTTCGGTTGTAAGATCTGCGAATTGTTGTGCCTGGTATTTGTGATACGCTGTGATCGCGATCATTGCTGCATTATCTGTACAATATTGAAATGCGGGTATGAATGTATTCCATCCTTTTTTTCTTCCCATTTCTTCAAAAGCTTTGCGCAATCCACTGTTAGCTGACACACCGCCGGCCAGACAAAGATCTGTGATGCCGGTTTCCTCTGCTGCTTTTTTTACTTTATTCAGCAGGATGGTGATAATGCGTTGCTGAATCGATGCACAGATATCATGCAGGTTGTTTTGAATAAAATCATAGCGCTCCTGTTCTGTGGCTTTAAACTCTTCTTTATAGATCAGGCTTGTGCCGGCATTCTGCAGGAAATAAAGAATGGAAGTTTTTAGTCCGCTGAAGCTGAAGTTCAAACCAGGGATCCGTGGTTCCGGGAACTGGAACCGGTCGGGGTTTCCTTCTTTTGCATACTTGTCGATCAGCGGGCCGCCCGGATAGGGGAGACCTAGGAGTTTTGCTGATTTATCAAATGCTTCGCCTGCGGCATCATCGATCGTTTCCCCGATCACGCGTAATTGTGTGGGCGATTCGCATACGACGATCTGTGTATGTCCGCCGCTTACTGTCAGGCAAATGAACGGGAAAGAGGGTTTTCTTTCTTCGATCAGGTTGGCCAGCACATGGGCCTGCATGTGATGCACGGCGATCAACGGCTTATTGAGTGCGAGGGATAATGACTTTGCAAACTGTGAACCTACCAGCAGCGAACCGATCAATCCGGGTGATTGTGTGAATGCAATCGCATCTACTTTAGCGAGCGTGCAGCCTGCGGTTTCCAGTGCCGCGTTTACCACTGGTACGATATTCTGCATATGGGCACGGCTTGCAAGCTCCGGTACCACGCCGCCGTATTTTTCATGGACAGACTGATTGGCGATATAGTTGGACAGGATCTTTCCATCTGTGCATACTGCCGCAGAGGTTTCATCACAACTGGATTCTATTGCAAGAATGGTTAAAGACATGCTGCAAAGTTAGCGAAGACTGGCTTAGGTTGCGCTCTAAATCTCGCTGGTAAAGGGGCGGTAGGCTTCCAAGTTAGAGGGGCGTAGGTGCCCGCAGAAGCGAAGGAACAAACCCAACGCCAATCAAAACTTACGGGGTGCGCATATCCTGAATACTATGTTGAATGGACTTATTATTTACTTCTGATCGCTACCACAGGATCCATTCTCGCAGCCTGCGAAGCAGGAATAAAACCGGCCAGTATACCCACCACAATGCAAATAACAATTGCCATCACCATATTACCGGTGGAGATAAATACCGGGAAGTTCAATGCCATAGTAAGAATCTGTGTAAGAAGAAAGACGAGAAGCAATCCGATCAATCCACCAATGATGCAAAGAAATGCGGACTCGATCAGAAACTCCGTCAGGATGATATAGCTTTTGGCTCCGATCGCCTTTTTCAAACCGATCTGGCTTGTCCGTTCTCTCACGGAAACGAACATAATATTGGCAACGCCAAACATCCCGACAATAAGCGATAGTGCGGCAATCGCCCAGCCGCCGATATTCAGACTCACGAATGCAGAGCTGATCGATTCAGTCAGGTCATTGATATCATTCAAGGCAAAATCGTCTTCTTTGGTTGGGCTCAGCTTATGCAATGCGCGCATGGTTCCGGCCAGATCATCTTTCAATACCTTACTGCTGAGGTTGTCTTTTCCCTGCACCATGATCACAGGATCTGAACGGTCTTCGCGCATAATGGTCTTGGAGAACCGGTAAGGCATGATCACGCTCTGGTCAAAATCCCAGCCCCCAATCATTTGTGAACCCTGTTTTTTGATCACGCCAATGATCTGTAGTTTTTTACCCCGGATCACTACTTCTTTGTCAAGCGCCTGTTCCGGGGACCCAAAAAGTTCTTCCGCTACTTTGTTGCCCAGTACTACAGAGTTACCTCCACGGTCAAATTCCGACGGAGAAATATATCTTCCAGTGGGCACGTCCAGCGCCTGTATGTTTTCAAAGTCTTCCGTTACACCGTAAAGATTCACATTCGACAGCGAGCTCCCTTTGTAATCGACATTGTCTACGGTGGCAATACGGAACACCGTATATTTCGCGCTGGGCGTTCTCTCTTTTATATGCTTTACTTCTTCAAATTTTGGATAAGGCCTGTTCACATACTTCCACCATGGATAATCATCATCATCTGTTGTATAAAGCCATTTATCAATATAGATCGTGTTGTTGCCAAGCGAATTCACCTCATTCTTGATATTATGCTCAAGACTGTTCACCGTTGCCAGCACGCCTATTATACAGAAGATCCCGATCGTGATCCCAAATAAAGACAGGAAAGTGCGGAGTTTGTTTTTCCAAAGCTCCTGTGCCGCCATTTTGCAGCTGCTGAGAATCACTTCGATGGTGCGCCTGATCATGGGTCAAATGTACAGAATTTCGACGGTGGATGATCGATGGTCGATGGTCGAAAAAAACGCTGTCGATTGATTTTTCGCCTAAGCTTCCGCCAGTTTTTCACATTTTCTGCCTGGCTATCGACCATCGGCCATCGATCATCCACCATCGAAAATCCCTACCTTTGCCGCCCTTATGAGCAAGTATCACAAAGAAATCGAGCGGAGACGCACTTTTGCTATTATCAGCCACCCGGATGCCGGTAAAACGACCCTTACGGAAAAATTCCTCCTTTTCGGTGGTGCGATACAGGTAGCGGGCGCTGTGAAAAGCAATAAGATCAAGAAACATGCAACGAGCGACTTTATGGAGATCGAACGCCAGAGGGGTATCTCGGTGGCGACTTCCGTGATGAGCTTTGAGTATAATGGGATATTGATCAATCTGTTGGATACGCCTGGTCACAAGGACTTCGCAGAAGATACTTACCGGACGCTGACGGCTGTGGACAGCGTCATTCTCGTGGTGGACAGTGTGAATGGGGTGGAAGACCAGACCCGCCGCCTGATGGAAGTGTGCCGGATGCGCGATACACCCGTGATCGTGTTCATCAACAAAATGGACCGGGATGGTAAGAACAGGTTCGACCTGCTGGAAGAGATCGAAAAGGAACTGAAGATCTCCCTGCACCCGATGTCATGGCCTATTAACAGCGGCAAGGATTTCAAAGGGGTTTATAACCTTCATGATAAAAACCTGCTTCTGTTTACCGCCAATACAAAAGCAAATGAAGAAGATACACTCGCGATTTCTGATGTGAATGATCCTGTGCTGAACCAGAAACTGGGTGATACCGATGCGGCACAGCTGCGTGAAGACGTTGAGCTTGTGGAAGCTGTTCATGGTCAGCTGCAGCTGGATGAATACCTGGCCGGAAAGATCGCGCCTGTGTTTTTTGGTAGCGCCATCAATAACTTTGGGGTGAAAGAAATGCTCGACACATTCATCAGTATCGCTCCAACACCGCGCAGCCGCGAAACAACCGCGCGTAAAGTGGATGTGGAAGAAGATAAACTCAGTGGTTTTGTGTTCAAGATCCACGCAAACCTCGATCCGAAACACCGGGACAGGATCGCGTTCTTCCGCGTATGTTCAGGTAGATTTGAGCGTAATAAATATTTTCATCATGTGCGTCTTGACAAAGACGTGCGATTCAGCAACCCTTACAGCTTTATGGCGCGCGATAAAAGCATCATTGAAGATGCTTATGCCGGCGATGTGGTAGGTTTGTTTGATACAGGCAACTTCAAGATCGGTGATACACTTACCGAAGGAGAAGATTTCTATTTTACCGGTATTCCTTCTTTCTCGCCGGAGATCTTTAAAGAAGTGGTGAATAAAGACCCAATGAAGACAAAGCAACTGGAGAAAGGTCTGATGCAGCTCACCGATGAAGGTGTTGCACAACTCTTCACGCAGTTTGGCGGGAACAAAAAGATCATTGGTTGCGTGGGTGAACTTCAGTTTGAAGTGATCCAGTACCGCTTGCTGCATGAATATGGTGCGTCTGTGGTGTTTAATTCACTGCCGTTTTATAAGGCCTGCTGGCTTACAAGTACCAATCAGCAAAAACTGGAAGATTTCAGCCGCTTTAAACAGGCGAATATTGCCGCTGATAAAGACGGTCACATGGTATACCTGGCGCAAAGCGAATGGTTCCTTAATACAGAACGTACCAACAACCCGGATATTCAATTCCACTTTACTTCGGAGATTCATAAAGAAACGATCTGATGCTGTTTCAATCCGAACGTCTATATACGCGCTTTTTTACGATGGAGGACCTCGATGTCTTTTATCAGCTGAATGGTGATGAAGAAGTGATGCGGTATATCCGCGCACCGAAAACCTATGATGAATGCCGGATTTTCCTGGAACAGATCATTGGCTGGTACAAAGATGTTCCGCGTAACTGGCGAGTGGCGCTTGTTGCAAAGGATACAGATAAAGTGGTAGGAACTTTTTCTATCATGCCGCTGACGAACACAACGGATCAGCATCTTGGATATGCGCTTCTTAAATCATACTGGGGAAATGGCTACGCAACGGAAGTTGCTGAAGCTGGTGTGAAGTATGCCTTCAGTGAATTAGGTTATGATTCTATCACGGCTATTACAGATATGGCTAATATCCCTTCTCAAAAAGTGCTGATAAAATGCGGGTTTAAACCGGAAGCGGAATATGAAGAAAATGGGAAGCGGCTTTGCCGTTTCAGGCTGTTAAAATCCTGATCCTGATTATTAGATATTAGAATTTCTCCCTATCTTGCTTTCTAGTATTTCAACCACCAGTAATGAAAGCGATCCTTATATCTGCCTTTTTATCCCTGTCACTTAACCGTTTGGCCTGTAAAAAAGAATCTGAGCCTGATATCCGGGGGACCTGGACAGGTACTTACACAGTTGATCAACTTCCTGACATGCCTCCTCAACGCTATACTTTCTTTATTAACCCCGGGGGAGAATTGCTTACCGAAGGAGTTGGTGAAGATGGAAGGGTTTACCGTCATAAAGGCACCTGGAAGCTGAAAGGTAATGTCTTTACCGCAACGTATACTACGACAAACCGGTATTGGGCTGAAGTGACTCAATCTGCAAAAATGACTTATTCCGGAGGTGAATTTTTTAATGCCACTTGGACGGATGTTAAAAATCCTGATGGTCATCTCGACGGAAAGTTTCAGGGAATCCGAAGGGCCAATTAATGCTGTTGTACAAATCTTAAATACATAAACACAATCCTACATGAAATCGAAGTTTCTTGCGGTGCTGCTGGTAATCGGCGCCATCAGTTTTTCGTCCTGTACCAAAGACGAAACCCCACCTCCTGAGGAAAAACCAAAAGTGTATCAGCTTCCTGGTTTGTATATCGGAACGTATACAGTTACGCAACTGCCTAACAATCCGGCTATGCGTTATGTTCTTGCTATCGAGCCAGATGGCACAATAACCACTGAAGGCCTTGGGTCCGATGGTAAAACGTATTATCACCAGGGAACCTGGACTTTAACCGGAGTGACTTTTAAAGCAACCTATAAAACAGTGAACCGCACAAGTAACGAAGTGACTCAGAGTGCCACATTGACTTTCAATGAAAAAGAAGGTACGTTGACTGACGGTACTTGGAAAGATGTTGTGAATTCGCAGGGATTTATTGACGGAAAGTTCGGCACATTTAGCCGTGTAAAGGATAATCCATGAGATAATAATATATTGATACGTAAAAAGGAGCTCGACAGGCTCCTTTTTTACGTGTCAATATATTATCTTACTAAACGTCTGAATATGTATTCATCTGTGCTATTGCCATTGTTTCTCCATATTCTGAGATTCTTGTCATCCCCAGAAAATTCGTAGCGCCCATTAAGTATCAGAGACCAGTCGAAATTTGCCGGCCATACACATGAGTCCTGGAACGTGATCGTATTTTCATCTCCAGTGAAGCTCCCCCGGCAGATCGCCGGATAATACTGACTGTTGCTTTCACCTTCAAACCGATTCTGGACAATATTGAGTGATACGTCTACTGTATCCAGGCCAGACCTGTTGTAAGTTCCTTTATAAAGACCCGTTGCCAGCACTTTCTGTTGCGGTTTAGACCCGTCGTTTTTTTCGCAGGAAATCAGTAGAAGGCATGAAAACGATATCAACAATAGCTTTGTCGTCATCGGGCATATTTAGTGTTTTAACGACAAGAACTATGCAAAGGATTTATGAGATTTAATAGTTAGGGCTGACTCCGGTATAATTGTGAGGACTGATTCTTTTGAGCTGTTTTTTTAACTCAATATCAATCTTTAGTGTATCAATAAATTCGTGGATTGCGTTTTTGTCGATTGCTTGTTTCCCACGCGTTAACTCTTTCAGCGCCTCATATGGCTGGGGATAATTTTCCCTGCGTAAAACAGTCTGTATAGCTTCAGCCACAACAGCCCAGTTGTTTTCCAGCGATGCGTGTATTTTATCAGTATTAATGATCAATTTGCCGAGCCCTTTTTCAATCGACTTGAACGCGATAATGGTGTGAGCAAATGGTACACCAATATTTCGTAATACAGTCGAGTCGGTCAGATCGCGTTGCAATCTCGAAACGGGCAGTTTTGAAGAAAGATGTTCAAGTATGGCATTTGCGAGGCCGAGATTTCCTTCGGCATTTTCAAAATCAATAGGGTTCACTTTGTGCGGCATAGCCGATGAGCCAACCTCTCCTTTTTTAGTTTTTTGTTTGAAGTATTCCATTGAAATATAAGACCAGACATCCCTGCAAAGATCGACGAGGATGTTGTTGATCCTTTTCATACAATCAAAATGTGCCGCTAAATTGTCATAGTGTTCTATCTGCGTTGTGAATTGCTGTCGGCTCAGACCCAGGTGCTGAAGAAATTCATTACCGAATTTGATCCAGTCGGTTTTAGGATAGGCAAGATGATGTGCATTAAAGTTGCCCGTAGCTCCGCCAAATTTACCCATAAAAGGAATACCGATAAATTGTTCTATCTGGTTCTGGATTCTTTCTGTGAATACCATGATCTCTTTGCCGAGTTTTGTGGGACTTGCAGGCTGACCATGTGTATGAGCAAGCATGGGGATGTTTTTCCATTCTTTGGCAAGCAGTTTTAATTGCGTATTAAGATTGAGCAGACTCGGCAGGTATTCGTATTCGATGCTGTGCTTCCATGAAAGAGGTATAGCTGTATTGTTAATATCTTGAGATGTCAGGCCGAAATGAATCCATTCTTTTGCCGTTTTCCCTCCGCTTTTTTCCAGTTCGGCCTTCAGAAAGTATTCAACTGCTTTTACATCATGATTGGTAGTGTACTCAATCTGTTTGATCTCCTGCGCATCCTCCGGACCGAAATCTGTCATTACTTTCTGGAGATGTTTGATGCTTTTGTTGGTCAGCTTTACGAACTTCTTTTTTTCCAGAAAAAGCAGGTATTCAACTTCAATGATCACGCGGTACTTCATCAGAGCAAATTCAGAAAAATAATCGTCCAGATGTTGAACCTGTTTACGATAGCGGCCATCAATGGCGGAAATAGCTGTAAGAGGGGAAAGTTCCATGAAACTATTAGGTTTTTGTCAGCCTGCCACAGATGAAGTCCGGGGAGGGCGGTATATTTGCGGCAAAAATAACAGAATTGGAGAAGATTAGAGTAGGGATCGTTAATTATCGAAACACAAAACCGCTGATCTACGGACTGGAGCGGGAACCAATGAAAAGCAAGATAGACCTTGTGGGAGCATATCCAGCTAAGCTTGCTCAGATGCTGATTGATGGCCAGATTGATGTGGGGCTTATACCTGTTGGGGCAATACCTCTATTAAAGGAATATCATATTGTAGGTAATTATTGTATTGGGGCAGAGGCGGAAATCGCATCAGTCTGCCTTTTCAGCGAAGTGTCTCTCGATAAAATTGAAAAAGTTTATCTCGATTACCAAAGTCGGTCATCCGTGGCGTTGCTGAAATGGCTGATGAAAGAATCGTGGGATATTCATCCTGAGATCTTACAGGCAGAAGACGAATCATACAGAAATAGGATAACAGGTACAACCGCCGGGCTGGTAATTGGGGACCGCGCATTGGAGCAAAGGAAAATCTCCACCTATATCTATGATCTGGGAAGTGAATGGAAAAGCATTACGGGGTTGCCGTTCGTATTCGCTGCATGGGTGAGTACAAGGCCCTTGGATGAGAAGTTTATTAAAGAATTTGATCAGGCAAATGCAATGGGTCTTAATTATATCGATGAAATTGTAACTGCAAATCCTTATGAAGTGTACGATTTAAAAAAATACTATACACTCCATTTGAGTTATGAGCTGACTGATGCTAAAAGACGCGGTATGGCGCGCTTTTTAAGCATAATATCTGCGTAATGCTTTGGAATTACATGATTTAGTGGTATTTTTCGGGCGAACCAAACCGCTTAGGGCCATCACCTTATGTCAATCTACAAACGTATCCTGTGCTGGATACTTGTGCTGTGCTTAACTGCCGGAAAGTCCACCTTTTCTCAAACCTGTAACAACTGGTTATTTACACCAAATCAGCCTTCATACGTCAGTGTCGGCGATATGGATATAAGTGGGAACAAACTCACCATCGAAGCCCTTTGTAACCCGATACTCGATAATAATGGGTATGGAGATCTTGTTTCAAAACATAAAACCGAGTCGGATTGCAACTACCTGCTGAGACTGTATGGTGCGGGAATTACAACCTCCAATGGTTTTTTCTCGGCTATTCCCCCTTGTCGTGTTCAGCCCAATAGAGTTTATCATGCCGCAATGGTGTATGATGGAGCTCATTTAAAATTTTATCGTAATGGAGTATTGCTGGCTCAAACGGCTGCGAGTGGTAACCTGGTTTTAAATGACTGGGAAACATGGATCGGGTATTTTAATCCGCAGACAGAAAACGAAAATTTTACAGGCTATATTAATGAGGTCAGGATCTGGAATGTTGCTAGAACTCAGGAAGAGTTGAAGGCTTCCATGACAAATGCACTTTCCAATCCCACCGCACAAAATGGTTTACTTGCTTACTATACCTTCGATAATCTTCTAAACAAACAAGGAAACGCTGCATGGAACGGAAGGCTTGGTGGAGCCGCTCAGATAAATCAGATTAGTCCTTCCTGCAACATCACCACTGAGGTATGTACACTTGCTCCTCCTGCAACGGCAGGCTTTACAGCTCCGGATACAGTTTGCGTCAATGAGCCAATAGTAGTTCAGAATACATCAGTAAATGCTTCCAACTATTTCTGGAATTTCTGTTCAGGCGGATCTTTTTCAACGCCAACAGGTGTTAATCTGGGAAACCCAGGAGGTATGCTAGCTTACCCGGTGTTTTCAGATATCGTGGAGGACAATGGTGAGTTCTATTTATTCGTTTCTAATAACTGGCCAGGCGGGCTGATCCGTCTGGACTTTGGAAATTCCCTGTTGAACACCCCTACACCAGTTTCCCTTGGCACTGTAAGTGGTGTGGTGTTCAATACAATTCAATCGCTTCAGGTGGTGAAAAATGAAGGCAAGTGGTATGTTATAATGGTTGGAGGGCATTCTTCTTCGGGTATTACCTCAAGAGTGGTGAAAGTGGAACTTGGTACCAACATCACCAATCCCAGTCCTACCGGCACCAACTGGGGGAACCTGGGCAATCTTGCATACCCGGTAGATCTTCATCTTTTTCAGGAAGGTAACAGATGGTATGGCCTAACTCTGAATGCAGAAAATGCAACACTTACAAGATTCGATTTCACAAATAGTTTTAATAATACACCAACAGGACAAAATCTCGGGAACCCCGGAGGTAATTTCTCTTATCCCACAGGGATTTATGCGGTCAAAGAAAATAACAGTTGGCACGTATTTGTGACAAATGATGAACCAAACCCTAATCTGATCAGGTTGGATTTTGGTAATTCTCTACTCAATACACCAACTCCTGTTAACCTGGGAAATCCTAACGGCGCGCTAAATAAAACCAGGGATATTGTTTTTCTTAAAGAATGTGGATTGACCACAGCTTTTGCCGTGAATGGTGCGACTTATGATCAACTAGTTCGGTTGGAATTTGGGAATGATCTTTTATCCCGTCCTAAAGGCGTGAACCTTGGCAATATTGGTAATTTTAATTTTCCGCATTCCATTTCAAAATTTTTTAGGGTTGGAAGCGATATGTACACATTTGTTACAAATGTGTACAGCAACTCGATCACACGTCTTCGTTTTGGAGGGTGTAGCAACTCGAGTGTGCCAAATTCGTCTGCATCAACGCCTCCTCCATTTTCTTATAATACTCCCGGAATTTATACGGTTACTCAGACGATTGATATTGGATTGCCCACTCAATCTGTTACGTGCCGGACTATTGTAGTCGTGGATAAACTACCTCATTTGCCAGTTAAGAACATTTCCATTTGTGCTGGTGACAGTATCAAACTTGGTTCGTCAAGCAATACAGGCAATTTCGCCTGGAGTAATGGTTCCTCAGATGATTCAGTTTTTATCAGCACCGCTGGTTATCATTGGGTGGAAACGCAGCGGTTTAATTGTTCGAACCGGGACAGTTTTCTGGTAACAATCAATCCGGCTCCCGACGTAAAACTCGGAAATGATACACTGATATGTGATGTAGCAACGCTCGTACTGGATGCCGGGAATCCGGGGGCATCATTTCTCTGGAATACGGGTAGTAGCAATCAAACGATTACAGTTAATTCCCCCGGAGAATATAGCGTTACAGTTACTGCTGCTGGCTGTTCCCGGAAAGATACAGTACAGGTAGGTATATTCGATCTGGCAAGTGGTGATTTCACTTTTATCCAGGACGTGTGTGATGGAAGATCTGTTACCTACGCCGCACAGATTCCAGGCTACTCAACGATCGATTGGGATTTCGGCGACGGTAGTACGGAAAGTGGAGTGGGGGCCCCATTGCATCATTATACAGCATTCGGAACCTATAATGTTATTATGAGGGTGAGTTACAATGGATGTCAGTCAATCATTAATAAAAGGGTTGTGATCGGTATGGAAAAAGAACCTTTGCTGGTTATTACGCCCGATACAACGATCTGCTTCAATTCAACCAAAATGTTGAGAGCTGCAAAGGGATTATCTTATTGCTGGTACCCGGCTGATTTTCTTGACGATCCTTCTTCTGCTTCGCCTGTTACATCCGCTACACAGGATATCACTTATTACCTGCATACGCAAATGCTTGGTGCAAATGTTGTAACAAATGGAGATTTTTCCCAGGGAAATACTGGTTTTGCGTCTGATTATAATTTCACAATAACTAATAACGGGCCGGGGGAATTTGGAATAGCAGCGACACCTGTGAGCTGGAGTGCGGGAATGAACGGTGTCTGCAGGGATCATAGCTCGGGAACCGGCAGTATGCTGCTGGTAAACGGTGCAGCTATTGCGAACGCCGTTGTCTGGAAACAGACGGTAACTGTTACTCCCTTTACTAACTACGCGTTTTCTGCCTGGGTTCAAACAATTACATCTACCAATGCAGCAAATCTCCGTTTCGCTGTGAATGGGAGATTGATAGACCAACCTATTATTGGGTCGTCCGAACAGTGTTCCTGGAATCAATATTTTATTACCTGGACGGCAGGAGATATAACAAAAGCAGAAATCGCAGTTGTTAACATGAACACGATCGTCGGCGGTAATGGTTTTGCGCTGGATGATATTTCTTTTGCGGAGGTATTCCTTCGGCGGGATTCTGTAAAAATATCAGTGGAACGGCCGCTGGTTACGGCAAATGCAGACACGATCGTTTGCACTGGTCAACCTGTGCAACTGATTGCCGGTGGGGCGCAACAATATTTCTGGTCGCCGTCTACAGCTTTGAATGATAGTGGCGTTTCAGACCCTGTGGCAAATCCAATTGTTGCAACAGAATATATTGTTACAGGAACGACTGCTGCCGGCTGTATTGCAAAAGATACTGTTGTGGTAAATATATTTCCCGGCGCTGCTGTTTCCGTACATGCAGATACCGCAATATGCAGGAACACTTCATTACCTGTTTGGGCGAGCGGCGGCGTTTCGTATCAGTGGTCACCTGCTTTCTCAGTAAATAATCCATCCGCAGCCAACCCCATTGTTTCACCCGTTGCCAATACTATGTATCATGTACTTGTAACGGACATAAATTCCTGCAAATATGAAGACTCCGTAAAAGTTGACATTATTCCGGATCCGGTATTTACAATCAATGCCCCGATCACCGCGTGTTTGAACGATACCGTGATTTTGCGGTCTACAGGTGGCGATACATATGTATGGTCGCCCACAACTGGAATGAATGATCCATTCCTTGCATCTCCCTCTGCAGCTCCAGGTACGTCAGTTAGCTATAGTGTTACTATTACAGAAAAAAACTGCAATCAATCTGCTACGCTGCAAACGCGCATTACCGTACTGCCTTTACCGGATGTACATGCAGCAAAATCAAATGATATTGATTGTAGTTATGGTCAGAGTGTGTTGAATGCGCGGGGTGCACGTAGTTATACCTGGACGCCGACTACTCAACTAAGCAACGCCCTTTCTCACAGTCCCGTAGCCTTCCCAAAAACAACCACAACTTATGTAGTAGCGGGCACGGACCGCGCGGGTTGTACAAATTTTGATTCAGTAACAGTTTTGGTAAATAAAGGAAATCCAAGCGGATATCTGATGCCTTCGGCTTTTACCCCGAATAACGACGGGCTGAATGATTGTTATGGAGTTAAATATTGGGGTATGGTCAATAGCATGGAGTTTAGTGTTTTTGACCGCTGGGGTGTCCGGGTGTTTTACTCAAGAGATCCGAGTGCCTGCTGGGATGGGACTTATAAGGGGGAAAAACAACCAGCCGGAGTCTACGTGTATATGGTCAAGGCGAGAACTGATTGCGAGGATCCCGTTTTCAAGAAAGGGACATTTGTACTGATCCGTTAGTTTGAAAGGATAGAGGGCTGACTGCCAAGTACCTTTGTACGGAGCCTGGCAGTTGGTTTGGACCTAAAGTCGCATTCAGTCTTAAAAAGCGGCTGAATGCGGATATTTAACAGGAACGTATCCAGATATCCTGTAATGGTCTAAAAACCTGCATTTTCCAAAGATGGGCATCCGTCCAACTTTCGCCTTAATCCGGTATTTTTGCAAAATTTTCATCGCGTATGAAGGTAGTTTTATTTGCTGGCGGCCTTGGCACCCGCATTTCTGAAGAAACAGATACAAGACCTAAACCCATGGTTGAGATCGGGGGAAAACCGATCTTATGGCATATAATGAAAATGTATGACAGGTATGGCTATAACGATTTTATCGTTTGCCTTGGGTATAAAGGATACGTCATCAAAGAGTATTTCATGAATTATTATCTCCATAATTCCGATGTATGCATCGATCTCGGAAAAAATAAGATAGAAATTCTGAACTCAAATGCTGAATCATTCAAGGTCACACTTGTTGATACCGGTCTTTCAACAAAAACGGCGGGGCGTTTAAAAGCAGTGCAGAAATATATCGGTGACGAAGAATTTATGCTGACATATGGCGATGGAGTAAGCGATGTGGATATAGATGCGTTAGTTAGATTTCACCGGCAGCACAATAAAATAGCAAGCGTTACCGCTGTTCAACTCGATGCCAGATTTGGTGGTATGGATCTTGCTGATAACGGCGACGTTGTTTCTTTTCGAGAAAAAGCAAAAGACGAAAGTAAATGGATCAATGCCGGCTTTTTTGTGCTCAAGCCAGAAGTGTTCAACTATCTTGACGGCGATATGTCTGATATGATGTGGGAAGATGATCCATTGGAAAAGCTAACCAATGATGGTGAGCTCGCAGCTTATCGTCACAAAGGTTTCTGGAAATGTATGGACGCACTTCGCGATAAAATAGAATTAGAATCATTGTGGCAATCCGGCCACGCAAAATGGAAAAGCTGGTAATGCTCGAATTATTACGCTCACACTATTCCGGGAAAAAAGTATTTCTCACCGGTCATACAGGCTTTAAAGGTACCTGGATGATGGCTCTTTTGCATAGCCTCGGTGCAGAAGTTAAAGGCTATTCCCTCGCGCCGGAAGATTCAGCGCCGTTTCATAACCTATTCTCTGGCCTCAACGTGCAAAGCGTAATTGCCGATATCCGTAACAGAAAACAGTTGGCGGAAGAGATCATCTCGTTCCAGCCTGATTATATTTTTCATCTTGCAGCTCAACCACTCGTACTGCTTTCGTATGAGATCCCTTCAGAAACTTTTGAAGTAAATGTAGTTGGTACTGCCAATGTGTTGGAAGCCGCAAATCAACTTGAAAAGAAGTGCAATATTGTAGTGATTACTACAGATAAAGTTTACGACAACAAAGAGCATCACGGATTGTATAAAGAAAATGACCGCCTTGGTGGATATGATCCCTATAGCGCGAGTAAAGCGTGTACGGAACTTGTGGTGGACTCTTTCCGCAATTCTTTTTTTAACATTAAAGATATTTCGATCCATCATAAAGCACTTGCCAGCGCACGAGCCGGCAATGTAATTGGAGGCGGTGATTTTAGTAAGAACAGAATCATCCCCGATACCGCCAAAGCGTTATTGAACGGAAAGGCGGTACTTGTCAGGAATCCGGGATCCGTAAGGCCATGGCAACATGTGCTGGAGCCGGTATGTGGCTATCTTTTGCTTGGGGTTAAAATGAGTGATGCTCCGGTGGTATTTTCCCAGGCGTTTAACTTTGGCCCTCTACCCGAAGATCATCTTACTGTGAAAGATCTTGTAGAACTCGCTATCAAGACCTGGGGTAGTGGTAAAATGGAAGTTTCAACCAACGGTGCGGCCATGCATGAAGCAAATCTTTTGAAGCTTGACATCTCCAAGGCAGCAGGAGAGCTGAACTGGAAACCTAAATTGTCTGCAGCACAGGCAATAGAATGGTCGATGGCATGGTATAAGACACCGGTTGGACAACAAGCAGAATTTACATTTAATCAAATAGACAACTACCTTCGGAAATGATATTTACTCCATCAGAACTCCAGGGTGTTTTCTTTATTTCGCTCCAGCCCGTGGGCGATAACCGCGGCTGGTTCAGCCGCACCTATTGTAAAAACGAATTTGCAGCGATAGGTCATACAAAAGAATGGGTACAGATGAACCATTCTTTCACTGCAAAAAAAAGTACGATCAGAGGAATGCATTACCAGCTGCCGCCATTCAGCGAAATAAAAATGGTTCGTTGTATTGCCGGTGCAGTTTTGGATGTGGTAGTAGATCTCAGAAAAGATTCGCCGACATTTCTGCAGCATGCGCAGCTGGAATTAAGCGCACAGAATAAACAAATGATCTATATACCTGAAGGCTTTGCTCATGGCTTTCAGTGCCTCGAAGATAATTGCGAACTGATCTATCATCATTCTGCATTTTATACTCCCGGTGCAGAGGGTGGAATCAGGTTTGATGATCCGATGACCGGAATAAAATGGCCACTAAATCCCACAGAGATCTCAGATCGGGATCGTTCACATCCATTATTGGATAATAATTTTAAAGGAATCTAATTATATGAAGTGCAGATTTTGCCAAACTGAACTCTCCGATGTATTTGTAGACCTGTTCAATTCTCCAGCATCAAACTCTTTTCTTAGCGCAGAGCAATTGAATGAGCCAGAAAATTTCTTTCCATTGAAAATATACACGTGCAGGAAATGTTTTCTTGTGCAGGTTGATGAATATAAGAAGTCGGATACCATTTTCGATAGCTCTTACGTCTACTTTTCATCTTACTCCACAACATGGCTACAGCACGCAAAGAAATATGTTGAGAAGATGATCGGGCGTTTCGGTTATAACAGCCAGTCACGGGTTGTCGAGATCGCTTCCAATGACGGATACCTCCTGCAATATTTCGTGGAGAAAAAAGTGCCTGTACTTGGAATCGAACCTACTGCTAATACAGCTGAAGTAGCAAAAACAAAAGGTGTTGACTCTGTGGTTGACTTCTTTGGAGTAAGGCTTGCAAAAGATTTATCAGCTAAAGGAACAAAAGCAGATCTTCTGCTTGGCAATAATGTGCTTGCACATGTACCGGATATTGTAGATTTTACACGTGGATTGAAAGTATTGCTTAATGATAAAGGTGTTGTAACGATGGAGTTTCCGCACCTGGTGCAACTAATGGAAAACAATCAGTTTGATACGATCTATCACGAACACTTCTCTTATCTGTCTTTTACAACTGTGACAGAGATCTTCAAAGCTGCTGACCTGGAAATGTTTGACGTAGAAGAGATCCCGACACATGGCGGTTCACTCCGGATCTATGCAAAACACGCAGAAGATACATCGAAGCAGATTGAGCCATCTGTAGCAGCTCTGCTCGCAAAAGAAGAAGCCAAAGGGATTAAAGATATAAACCACTATCTCGGTTTTCAGCAGGCTGCCATGAAGATCAAAACAGATTTTCTTGATTTTCTTGTTCGGCAAAACCGTGCCGGCAGTAAAGTAGCTGCCTATGGAGCGGCTGCAAAAGGGAATACGCTGTTGAATTATTGCGGAGTAAAAGCTGATCTGATCAATTATGTCGTGGATGCCAATCCTCATAAGCAAAACAAATTTCTTCCCGGAAGCCATATTCCGGTTGTGAAAGAAGAACATCTGAAACAGGATAGGCCTGACTTTGTGATCATCTTCCCATGGAATATCAAGGACGAAGTAATGACGCAACTGTCTTATATCCGTGAATGGGGAGGGAAGTTTGTGATTGCTATTCCGGGACTCAAGATCGACTGATTATGAGTAAAATTCTGGTAACAGGTGCTACAGGGTTTGTTGGCAATCATGTTGTAAATGAACTGCTGAAAAACGGTTATTCTGTTGTGGCTTCGTCTTTTTCAAAAGAAAAGGCACAAAAGCATGACTGGTTTTCCCGTGTGGAATACGTGCCGTTTGATCTTGCTTCTTCTTCAGATGAAAATGAGCTGTTTGCTTATTTTAATCAACCGGATGCATTGATACATCTTGCGTGGGAAGGATTGCCGAATTATAAATCGGCTTTTCATGTTGAAGAAAATCTTCCGCGTCATTACGCGTTTATCCGGAATCTTGTTACGAACGGATTGCGTAATGTGACGATAACGGGCACTTGTTTTGAGTATGGGTTACAGGAGGGTGAACTGAGTGAAGCCATGCCAGTGCTTCCCGGTAATTTTTATGCGCAGGCAAAAAATGATCTTCGTATCCGGGTTGAGCGTTTGGCGACAGAATATCCTATGAGCCTGAAGTGGGTACGTCTCTTTTACATGTATGGGAAGGGGCAAAATCCAAATTCATTACTTTCGCAGCTTCAGGCGGCCCTTGAACGTGGCGATGACTCGTTCAATATGAGCCCCGGCGATCAGCTTCGGGATTACTTGCCGATAGAAAAAGTAGCAGAAAACATTGTGAAGATTGCAGATCAGCGAAGCGTAGAGGGGGTGATCAATTGCTGTAGTGGCAAACCGATCCAGGTAAAAGAGCTGGTGCAGGAATATTTAAAAGAAAAGAACACGAACATAAAGCTGAACCTTGGATTTTATCCTTATTCAGATATTGAGCCCCGGAATTTTTGGGGAGATACAACAAAATTGAAAACTATAATCAGATGAGTAATCCTATTGCGGCATTCAAACAGGAAACAGCCGATCGTATCCAGAAAAATGGAACAAACGCTGCCTTGCAGGAGGCTGCAAGATCATTCAACACTGAATCAAATAAAGCGCAGTATTCATACAACTTTAAATGGATGGGACGCCCTGTTATCCAATATCCACAGGACATACTGGCTATGCAGGAACTGATCTGGGAGATCCAACCTGACCTTATTATTGAAACTGGTATTGCACATGGAGGTTCACTGATATTCTATGCATCTATACTTGAATTGGTTGGTAAAGGCGAAGTGCTTGGTATCGATATTGATATCCGTGAGCATAATAAGAAAGAGATTGAGGCTCATCCAATGTTTAAACGCATTACGATGATCCAGGGGTCATCAATCGCGGCTGAAACTGTGCAGCAGGTGAAAGACTTCGCAAAAGATAAAAAGGTGATCATGGTTGTGCTTGACTCCAATCACACGCATGAGCATGTACTGGAAGAGCTGAAAGCCTATGCCCCATTGGTTTCTCTTAATTCTTATGTGGTTGTTTTTGATACGATCGTTGAACATCTTCCGGAAGATTACCTCCCGGGGCTGAAAAGGCCATGGGGTATTGGAGATAATCCACTTACTGCTGTAAGAACGTATCTGGAAGATAATGATCATTTTGAGATCGACGAAAGCATCAACAATAAATTATTGATCAGTGTTGCCCCCGATGGCTATCTGAAGCGCGTTAAATAAAAGGTATGAGCGATAATACATCAGCGAACCCTTTGGTGAGTTTCTGTTTCACCACGTTTAAACGTGGCGCGATACTTAAAAACACGCTGGAGAGTATAAAACTGCAAGGGTATTCTAATTATGAGGTAATTGTTTCCGATAATGATCCTGATTCCGGAGGTCGCCCCTTTGTAGAATCGATGAATGACCCACGGTTCAAATATTTCAGCAATGGACAAAATCTCGGGATGAAGCCGAGCTTTAATAAAAGCCTTGAACGCTCTTCGGGAGAGTACATTGTAATGATAGCTGATGATGACCCCGTATATCCCGATATGTTGCAAACGCTCATTAATCTCCGTGAGTCAAACCCCGGTTATGGTATGTATATGGGAGGTTGCGATTGGTTTTGCGCAGATAAGGATGTAGCCAGACAATATAAGTTGGATGTTGGGACGAACTCCTGCATCTCAAATGAACATGATCTGAATTTTGTTCAGATATTCACCGCTTCGGATTTTATCAGAAACCTGCTTACATTCAAAATATTCTCACATTTCCTTTGGTCAACCTGTATGGTAAAAAGGGATATACTGCTAAACCTTGGAGGTATTCCTGACTATGGGACTCCTTTCCTGGGCGATTATGCTTACATGAGTGTATCAAGTACCCAGGGAGTGGTTGTTCTGAACAGATCACTTGGGTGTCAAACCATACATAAAGAGAATTTCGGAAGAAACCAGAATGAACAGTTGCCAGTGTTGACCCGGAATTTTCCGGCATATATGGAAAGTAAGCTATCTTATCTACCTGATTGGCCAGAGATTAAGCAATTAATGGAACGTTTCTTTGGCTTATGGATAACAGGACACATGGCTTTTCTTCATCATTATTATAAAAAGAACGGCCTCGATAATAAAAGCCTGATTGAGGCGGAAAGCGAAGTTATGAAAGCTGATTTTGTAAATAAATTCAGAATAAAATATCTGTTGAAGAAAAACACGCCGGCATTGCATGATTTTATCGTGAAGGCGAAAAAACTAATAAAAGGATAGGAACTGCCGATGACCCGTTACAGCATCATACTCCCGGTAAGAAACGGAGGCAATTACCTGCGTGAATGCGTGCAGTCAATCCTTTCGCAATCAGTTGCCGATTTTGACTTACTCGTGCTGGAAAATAAAAGTACAGATAATACGCTCGAAATACTTGAGTCATTCAATGATCAGCGGATAAAGATCTTTCCTGCAACCAGTTCGCTTTCAATGGAAGAAAACTGGCACAGGGCTGTAAGCCTCCCCAAGTCGGAGTTTATGACACTGATAGGCCATGATGATGTCTTACATAAAAACTATCTCTGTGTAATGCAGGAACTGATTGCGAAGTATCCTGATGCATCGCTTTATCAGACTCATTTTCGATATATAGATTCTTCGGGTAATGAAATTGGTAAATGTAAACACATGAAAGCCGTTCAGGAAACGGCAATTGCTGTAAGTAATTTCCTATTGGATAAAACAGATCTTATGGGTACGGGGTTTATGATGCGCAGCCGTGATTTTGAAGCGGCGGGGGGCATGCCTATGTATCCAAACCTGTTGTTTGCAGATATGGAATTGTGGATAGAACTGAGCCGCAAAACATTTCTTGCCGTTGATCAGCAGGAATGTTTTTCTTATAGAAAGCATCCGTCTGCAACCACATCCTCTTCTTCGGATGTGGGGTTTATTAATGCATTTGACCTGCTGGTGAAATATCTGGTAAAGCTGAAACAGAATGATCCGGCCCTTGCTCCGGTTATCACGCGGGATGGAGCAGAACTCCTGCGGCAGTATTGCCAGGGGATTACGCATAAAGTATTGAGAACCCCGAAAGCAAAAAGGGAAACTCCATCTGTTGGGCAGTTGATACGGATCTTCCGTCAGTATGGAAAAGACCTGTGTGAAGGAAAATTTGAGCCGATGGATTATCAGAAAATCAAAGTGGGAAAGCTGATCGACAGTAATCCGTTATCTCATGGCATCTTTCTTTTGTTTAAAAAGATATATCATAAGCCTGTGTTGAAATCGCATTAACAGGCAAGAATAGAAATGATCCTTTACTCCATCATAATCGTCAACTACAAAACCCCACAGCTTTTGCTTGATTGCCTGCAGACGATCTATGCGGGTGATTCAAGTGGCCTGGAAGTAATTATAGTTGACAATGATTCAAATGATGACAGTGCTCAGCGCGTGCAGTCTGCTTATCCTGAAGTAAAATGGATTCAGATGAATTACAACAGCGGGTTTGCACGTGCGAATAATGAAGGAATCCGTCAGGCAAAGGGGGAGATCGTTTTGTTGCTTAATTCTGATACGCTGAATGAAGGTAATGCGATCGCAATCTGTTATCAGCGGTTCAGCAAAAGCAATTACACAGGAGCGGGTGTACAGTTGCTTAACCGCGACAGATCACCGCAGATTTCCGGTAACTTCTTTATGAAAGGGGGATTAAATCATCTGATGGCATTGCCTTTTCTCGGACGAATCATCCGTTGGATCGGTTTACAGATGAAGGTGAAAAAAACCAATGTGGCGGAAGCGGCAGGAGCTGTTGAAGTTGACTGGATCAATGGAGCATTCCTGATGGTAAAACGTTCCGCTATTGAAAAAGCCGGCTTGCTGGATGAGGACTTCTTTCTGTATTCAGAAGAAATAGAATGGTGCAGCAGACTGCGTAAACTCGGTCCGATGTGTGTTTATGGAGATCTGCATGTTGTTCATCTTGAAGGCGCTTCCTCAAATAAAGCATTTGCATCAAAAACCAAAGGATATCAATATCTGGGTGACAGAAAAGGCAAACAGGTAATGGTCTCCGGACTATTACGTATCCGGAAGCAATATGGAGTAGCTTGGTTCCTGTTCCATTTGAGTGCCTACCTCTTTACTATACCGGTCTACCTGGTTGTGCTGCTGTTAAAGACTGTTTTAGTCAGACCGGCCGTTGGCATGGAATGGAAAAACTGGTGGGGATACAGCTGCAACACGATGGTGCTCTTAAGGTACGCTGTGTTGATGATGCGCAATAAACCACATTTTTACAAAGTATTGTAATCAACCCGCAAGGATGATCTTCAGTACCACAACCTTGCCCGTACTTGTTTCAGGTATTCAAGCCCTTTTTTATTTACAGGCGTCCTTTTCTCAGTAAAACCGGCTTTCAGTGCTTTTGACCAGGCCCCAAAGAATGTTCCCCAATGCCCTTTTGCTTTTTTAATGTATTCAAGACTCCAGCCAGCCATCGTGGTGAAATAGTAAATAAATGGAAGATACCTTCTCGCCACTTTTGATTTATTCACCCATTGGGAAGCGAGCTTTTGATAATTCAGTTGACGGCCGGTTGGAGATTCCTTATGTTCAAATGTTATGTCAGCATCATATCCCAGGGAATAACCCGCATTGATCACGCGGTATGAAAGGTCATACTCTTCCATGCCGTAGAAAAAGTCGGTAGGATAGAGGCCGGTTTGCGCAAGCAATTCTTTCCTGATCACATGCGAACAGCCAGTGAAGTAAGATGTAAGAAAAACAGATTTATGCCGGTATTCTTCGAATTGTTTATGAGGTAGCGCTGTTTGCTGCTGTTCTTTTGTATCGTAATAAATAACCCGAAAAGTGATAATGCCTGTGTTTGAATCTACAAAAAATGCTTTATTGAAAATACGGGCTATGATCGGCAGACTGTTATCCGTATGAAAAACGATATCATCATCCAGCACGAGTATCAGCTCTCCCTGAGCCATCGACATCAATTTATTTCTTCCTCTAGACACGCCAAGGTTTTCTGCAGAAAGTATATAATTTACTTTCAACTCTGGATGTTGATCAATGTATTGTTCGACATGTTGGTAAGAGACGGTGCTGGCATTGTTCAGTACAAGCACTTCTTTAAGAGGGGAAATGTCGGACTGCCTGGCAAGACTTTGCAGCAGGTCAAGCAGATCGTCCGGACGGTTATAGGTAATGATGATTAAGGAAATTGTTTCAGTCATGCAGTTGCAATTTACGAATAAGCAGCTGCAGGATGCGTTCCCAGTCGAAATATTGATAAAAGGAAGACGGCGTGGTCGTTTGATGTGAAGCAGATATCAACATGAGTCGGGTGAAATCCTCCCAGTTATGATCAGCCGCCATCATCAGTTTGTCGCCACAGACATCTGCGGAGATCCCTGTGGCTTGTGACGTGAAGCAAACTGTATTGCATCCGTTTGCGATGGCATCTATGTTTTTGGTTTGAATACCACCGCTATATAGTACCGGGTTAATGAATACATCAGCCTCCCAAAGAAAAGGTTTAATGGATTCAACTTCTCCGGCCATGATAACATTTGGGTCCGTGAGCGTGTTCAGGTATTGAAATGCCGGGAAACGATTGCGCCCACAGATGATTATCCTGAAGCGAATACCGGCGGCCCGAAGACGTGGCGCCAGTTCCCGGAAGATGTTTTCAACTGCGGATGCATTGGGCTCATAATCCAATGTGGCGGCAAAAAGAAAAATTTTTTCTTCATTGTCGATCTGGTATTTTTTACGGATGATACCCGGCACCGGTGTCGTAGCATCTGTTTGGGCGGACTCCGTTTGAGAAATACCAAAGGGTATTACAACGCATTTGTTTCTATCCAACCGGAAATGTTTTACCGCCCAGTCCAGATCTTCTTCTGTTTTGAACAGGCTAAGGTCAGCACGGCGGTGTACCCATTTCTCATAAACCCGCAAGATCGGCCACCACCATTTACCAATCCGGCAAAACCTTTCTGATTCAATATTGTGCGAATGGACTACAAGTGATGCCTTGCTTGCCCGTGCAGCTAACCAGGCAGCAATTCCCTGATAGGGGTGTTCCAAAATAATGACCTCAGGCTTTTCTTTTTTACTGATACCTTTTACCTTTTGCCAGTAAAACGGGTTTATTACATGACGTTGTCCGGTTGGAAGTACCGGGAGTACAGTATATGGTTCTGCCGGTTCGTTGTTGCCGGAGCATATACAAACCAGATCGCAGTGCTTAGCCAGTTGGCGGTTGAACAGGGCGATGCCTTTCTGTCCGCCAAATACAGGTGGATATACTTTGTACCAGACAAGGCTGAGGACTTTAGGCATGAGTTGGCTAAAGTAAAAAAGTCAAAATTAATAAGTAAAAAATCTTTCTCCTGAATCGGCACTTTCTCAGGTTATTTCATCGTGTTATAGTGAAACGAAACAGCGCGTTTGGCTTTGATGTACCCACGCGCTGTCGTTTAATTTTTACTTTTTAGTGCTTACTTTTTACTTCCTCTGCTGTTTCCACGCCATAAAAAAGCCTCCAAGTACCAGTAATAAAACAATAATAGAAGCCGTGAATGAAATGGCCAACCCTTTTTTATATGAAGCCGGTTCAAAAACAAATTTGATCGTGTGCTTGCCAGCAGGAATAGAAAGTCCGCGCAATGCATAGTCGGTCTTTACATACTCAACTTTGTTACCGTCGATATAGGCATTCCATCCTAACGGATAATAGATCTCACTAAAGACAGCAAACTGAGGAAAGGCAGCATTGAAGTTGTATTCGATTTCATCAGCATCGTATTTGGCAAGAGTAAGAGTTGCTGAAGAGTCCCATTGCGGTTGTACAATGTTTTTTGTAAATGATGTTTGTACAACGGCAGTTTCTCTCAGATTTGTCCGGCCGATAGTCTGCAACTCGGCGGCATCATCATTTACAGGCAGTATTGTTTTGACAAGCCATGCGGCGCCATAGGCATTCGGGTTTGGCAGGAGCAATGGCTGGCCATTCTGAGGGTTAACTGTTGCGATATATTTCGCATCAAGCATGTTAAGGATTTCACGATTATCTTCTCCATACAGGTAACGTTCAATAACATCCTGGTAGATCCTGAGTTTAGCCGGGTGATACCCGCCAAGAGTTCGATGGAATGTCGGATAGTGATAATCGCTGGCGCTGAAGCGTTCATTGCCGGCATTGAATACTCGGAAATGCGGATCTTTGTCTGCAAATATTTGTTGATCGATTGCGGTAGGGGTGGCGGTTTGAGCAACTTCCTCATCCTTTGATCTGAAGTTGTCATCATTCAGGTATTTTTTATCTACTGAAACAAGATCGATAAAAGATAACGCAGTGAAGATCGCCACTGCTACGATTGGTTTCAACATGTTTTTCATGTAAGCCCAGATCAGCCCGAGGGTGACAGCGATAAAGCCAATCGTTCTGAGAACCTGTCCGCCAAAAAGTGCTTTCCGATCTTCTTTCAGGCCTGAGATCACAGCAAGACCCATATCGTCGCTGCCGCTGTTCTGTTTCAGTTGTTCCATTACCTGGGTGTCAAACGGAGCGGTATAGCTCATCATCAGATAAAGAATCACCAGCAAACCTGCTAATCCACCCAAAGTGTAAAGGATCTTTTTGAAATCGGCTTTAATCAATTCCTGCGCATTATCGCGGAAGAATAGGACTTGCAAAGCAAGTACAGCTGCGACCGGCAGAATGAACTGAGGAATTGTCATGGCAATCGACGGAGATCTGAATTTCGAATACAGGGGCAGATTTTCAAAAAGGAACATATTAAACCCGATGAAATATTTGCCCCATGCCATCATCACGCCAAGGATCGCAATAGCAAGTAAACCCCAGCGAAGCGGGTGCTTGTATAAAACAAAGCAAAGAAGAGCAAGAATACAAACGATCACTCCAGAGTAGAATGGGCCGCCGCCGGTGGAATTGGGGTCGCCCCAGAATTTACCAAACTGACCTGCGAATTGTATGGCATTGGACTCAGGCATTCCCTTTGCCGTGAGTTTTTCGATTACATGCGAATTTTCATTTCCCGGTTCACGCCCGCTGCCGCCATATGCGTTTGGCATCAGCAGGGTGAGTTCCTCTCCACGGCCAAGGCTGTAAGAAAATGCATAGTCTGTATCGAGGCCATCGGTTTTATTTACTGTTACACTATCTCCTTTGATTGCAACGTTTGTGCCCCCGCGGATCGTTGCCTTTGCATATTCCGTGGAAGTCATCAGACTCAATGCGGTTGTTGCCATACCGGCAACCGCAGCCAGCAGGGTAATTCCAAACGCGATACCGATATGTTTCCATTCTTTTTTCCGGATCCAGATAACGAGATAGCTAATGGTTATGATCGCTGCGGCAATGAAGAAATAATAGCTGATCTGCGGATGATTGGCATTAAGCAGTACGTATGTGCCCAGCGTCGTTAGAGAAAGTCCAAGCCAGTATCGTTTTTCGTATGTATTGATAAGTCCGGCCAATAAAAGCGGCATATAAGCAATAGCATACATTTTGGTCACATGTCCTGCAGCAATGATGATTGGGTTATATGTCGCAAAGGCAAAAGCCAGCGCTCCGAATATTCCGATTACCGGCCGGAGACGGAAGGACAGGCAAAGAATGTAGAAAGAAAGACAAGCGAGGAAGAAGAAACTGATGGGTTCAGGAAGCCCCAGCGCCAGCACCTTATTCATGTTGGGCATAACGGATTTTCCCTCCATTGCAATCATGTAATTTGGCATTCCGGCGAATACGTTTGTATTCC
>VFQP010001636.1_pt1 | contig 28781 bp, 28 predicted proteins | sample 3512351 | NCBI WGS metagenome assembly VFQP01 (sample SAMN10412372, study PRJNA504923) | tailings metagenome | isolation source: Relicate 1 Philex TSF1 revegetated site | place: Philippines: Tuba, Benguet | collected 2017-08-29
ATGTTTGTGATTGCGATCGTTATGGGATTTTCAAAATTCTTCATCTGGCAAGACACATGGATTCTGAAGCATATGATGGACGGGCTTTTTGAAACCGCCGAAACAGCTTTCACATTAGCAATCGGGATGACCGGGATTTTATGTCTTTGGATGGGATTAATGAAAATAGGAGAAGACAGTGGTGCAGTAAACGTCATGTCTAAGCTGGTAAATCCCCTTTTTTCCAAATTATTCCCTGAAGTTCCCAAAAACCATCCTGCAATGGGAAGTATTATGCTGAACTTTTCTGCAAATATGCTGGGCCTGGATAATGCAGCGACTCCGGCAGGATTAAGAGCAATGCAGCAATTACAAGACATTAACCCGGAAAAAGATAAAGCATCCAATGCACAAATCATGTTTCTTGTTCTCAATGCTTCCGGGTTAACGATCATTCCGGTATCCATTATTGCAGCAAGAGCCAGTGCAGGATCAAACAACCCAACTTCTGTGTTTATTCCGATATTGTTAACGACTTATTTTGCAACTCTTGGCGGTCTTTTATTTGTATCCATTCGTCAAAAAATAAACTTGTGGAATAAAACCATCCTGGCTTATATCGGTGGTTTGACTTCGCTGATTGTACTTCTATTATGGTACTTAAATGCTCACCCGGAACAAGTCAATTTCATTTCAAGGATATTGAGTAACACGATTATGTTCGGTTTCATTACCTTCTTTATCATCATGGCAATTAAAAGTAAAATTGCTGCTTTCGAATCGTTTGTAGAAGGTGCAAAAGGCGGCTTTCAGGTTGCTTTGAATATTTTACCTTTCCTGGTTGCCATGTTGTGTGCAATCAGCTTGTTTAAATCGTGCGGGGCATTAAGCGATTTAATGAATAGTTTAAAATGGTTCGTCATTCAAATGGGAGTTCAGTCTACAGAATTTATCGATGCTTTGCCGGTCATGCTGATGAAACCTTTTTCCGGTTCGGGTGCCCGCGGATTGATGGTTGAAAACATGTCCAATTTCGGACCGGATTCTTTCATCAGTAATTTATCAGCAACTTTCCAGGGAAGTACTGAGACTACTTTTTACGTTTTATCCGTATATTTTGGTTCTGTAGGAATTAAAAAAACACGCTATGCAACAACAGCAGGTTTATTTTGTGATTTAGTTGGTGCGGTGGCAGCTGTTTTGATAGCATATTTATTCTTTGCATAATAGAAATGAATTGGTTTAAACGTGTATTCGGAAAAGAGCCTTTAGAGGAGAAACGAAAAAAGGCGGAAGTGAAGAAAGCAAATATTGAGTTTGCCGAATTCAACTATCCGACCAAAATCATTTTGGCATGGATCAAAGCTTTGGAAGGACACAAAGAACTGGAAAAATTCCTGTACGAAAATGGTTATGAAGAGATTTTCTTCCTGAATCAGGCATTGACATTGAAACAGGAAGCCCGCGACTGGCTCATGAAAAACGGGTATCCGCATCTGATGGCTTTTGTAAACGCCGCTGAAGGAAATGAAAGTGCACAACACTGGCTCCAGGTTCACGGATTCGAATTTCTTTACCAAGCCTCCATTGCAATCGATGATAATGAAGCCGGATTCAAATGGCTCAATCTGAACTCAGATGAATTTATTTTCGGTTTGATCAAAACGATCAAACGCGTGAAAGATCAGATTGAGTTCAATCACAACGACATGTATTCTTTCGGAAAAGACCTTTAAAAATGATTACACTGCGCTTAGCAACATTGAATGATATTCCGGTTATCCAGGAAATCGCTGAGAAAACATGGTTTGTTTCTTACCAGGGAATTATCACTCCGGAGCAAATCCGGTATATGCTCGACAACATGTACAGCGCCGCCAATATTGAGAAAGCAATTCTCGATCCGCATCAAGCCTTCTGGCTGGCAGAAAAAGACGACCAGGTATTGGGTTTTTGCGGTATCGAACACGATTACCCGGAAGCGAATTTTACCCGCATCCATAAATTGTATATTCTTCCGGATACGCAGGGAATGGGAATTGGAAAAATCTTACTCAATCATGTCGGGAAAGAAGCTGCATCTCACGGGAATCAATATTTACATCTGAACGTCAATAAGTACAACAAAGCCGTTCACTTCTACCAGAAATCTGGATTTTCCGTAGCAAGCGAGGAAGTATTGGATATCGGGAACGGTTTTGTCATGGATGATTTCATTATGACCAAAGCGCTTTAAAATTTGAACAACTAAATGGTTGATGATATACTGAGCTTGTCGAAGTATGAACTATTTGAACTTTTAAACTATTTCAACTATTTTTATTAAAAACGTCCTTATGAAGTATTTAGCAATCGGATTGATTTCGCTGGGTATCCTGGCTTCCTGCGGAGAAAACGGAGATCGTACAATCACAAAAAATCGCAATATGGAGTTCAATTGCGACAATGATTTTAAACTGACTTTCAAGGAAAGTACTGTAATTACGAAAGAAGACAGTACGACCACTATCACAGTTTCAGTTAAAAGCCCATCACTGACCAGCGAATACGACATGCACCAAGCACGTGCTGCAAGCGGTGTGAAGTATGAAACGAAAGACGGGAAGTTCTATTTCTGGGAACACCAGGGAGAATTTACTTTCGGGACGGAGGATTCCGTTTACTGCTTATGTAAATAAGTCCTTTCAGGCTCAGAAAGCTTAAAATTGCTGCAACAACAAAGAACAGATCGAAACAGAAAGAAAACGGTGGAATCACTATGTTACTTGGCAAGAACGGGTTTCGTATGACAGGTCTTGAAAATTCAAAGATCAATTCCAGCTGCAGTATCAAAAACAAAAAGAACAACCCGGTCGTGAAAAGCAATAATACCAGGTAAAAAACAATTCCGTTCTTTTGAACCTTCTTTCTTTTGAGCCAGGCATTGTAAGCAATAACCGGGATAGCTGAAATAAAAAAGGAACTGACCATACCATGTAATGATTCAGCACCAAAAAGATATTTGCCCCTTATAATTGCATAATTCTCGATAAACCAGACAATGTCTGTATAACAGAAAGCACTCAACGGAAATATCACGATAAACAATACCCCGGAAAGAATGCGGACGGGTTGATTTTCTTTTTTCGGATTCAGCCGGTTTAAATCACTATCAATTAATTCGGAGTCCATTTCTACCAGTTCGGGTGAAATTCAATAGCCGTTGCTCCTTTCCCGTATTCCAGGAAATCGGCATCGTAGACTTCAATCTGGTCCTGCAATGCCAGGTAAGTCCGGATTTCATTTTTCAGAACTCCTTCTCCTACTCCATGAATGACGACCAATTTGTGAATCGCCTGGTTCTTGGCTTTCTTGAAAGTAGCCCGGAATTCGGCCATTTGTTTCATCAGGATTTCCGTATTGGACATTCCTTGTGTTGATTCCAGGATTTCTTCGATGTGCAGATCAATTTCCCAAATAGTACGCGGTTTTCGAACCCCGGTTCGCTCTTCGATTATGCGGAACGTTGTTTCAGGCTCCAGGTCTTCCTTGGAAATGGAAATTTCGTCATCGGCATATTTTTCAGAATGAATATATACCAATTCATTTAACGGAAACCAACGGTCGAACCCCGAATCATCCGAGACAAGCGCCCTGTTTGGCTCCAGGTTCAAAATAATACCATCTCCCTTTTCGTATAAAAAAGAAACTTTTTGTCCGATCTTAAACTGCATACATTTTATCAAAGAATCCCTGATTCCACATCAGGTAAATCGGGCCAAAAATAGCCAAAAACCAGCCAATAAGTACTACAATCTTCATAAAGAGCGTAACATCCTGGTCCATCGGAGGAACCAACATATTCTTCACTTCATTCGCTACCACGGTTTTGGTTTCTTCCCCTTCCATGTTCTCCACGAATCTGCGTAAACCCGGAGTATGTTCCAATACATGATTCTTAACAAAGTGATAGGATCTGTCCGAAAGATTGTCATAAGTCGAATTAAAGTTCACCTCGTCTTCTTTCAGTCCTTTATGAATCAAATAGCGGCGATGCAGGCTTCTGACCTGGAATCCCATCAAAAAACCAAATACCATGATCACATACCATTCCATAAAATATCCGATCCCGATTAAAGCCAGGGAAGAAATGAATGAAAACACCACCTGGAACAACTCAATCTTCTCGAAAAACAAAATACTCAGCATTCTTCCACCGTCCAATGGTAAAATAGGAAGTAAATTCAGGATGTTTACCGCAAAAAGCAGCAAAGCTGTTTCTACCATCCAATGAACCTGGTAATTCATTCCCAAAAGCCACAAAGCGATTCCGATAATGATTCCCGGGAATGGTCCGGCCATTACCACCATCAAACTTTCGCGTTGTTTATAGGAATCCTTTTGTCCGTGTACGAAAGCTCCCATCAAAGGAACGAACAACATCCGCACGTTTTCGTATTTATACAGTTTCATGAACAAATAGTGCCCGCCCTCATGGATAATCAAAACAGCAATCAGTTCCAGGAGAAAAACAAACTGGTTGTCAAAAAACAACAAAAAACTAAGTGCAAACAGCATCAATGAAAATACTGTCACAGCAATATGTCCTTGCCGGATCGGCTCCTTTTCCAAAAAAGGTTTTGGCGGGTACAGAGAATTTAAGTCGTTGTCCATAATAACACTAATGTACAAAATTCCTTTTTCAGAATCAATTATCGGACCAATAAATCGGTGATTCTTTTTGCCAAATAATCAGCTTTTTATCGTCGCCATAACTGGCAAAACTTGATTCATCAATCAAAACAACTCCGTTTACAGAACGATTGTGTCCGCCATGCTTAAATTCAATACGTTGTTCCACCTTTGAGAAATCCTCGTTCCAGACTTTGATTGTTTTATCCAAAGAAGCTGTCACGAACTGATTTCCAAGAGAAATGAGCTTGTAAATCGTTTGATAATGTGCAGGAATGCGTTTGATCACCTCATAATCCAGACTGCTGATTGCAATGTGTGCATCTCTTCCTGCCGTGATAATTCTCCCGGAAACAGTATCTACAAAAACGGCATTGCTCCCGAGTTCATTGGGCTCCCAGGACGCCAATTCATTCCAGGTATCACAGGAAAATACTAAAATTCCAATGAGCTGTGTGCTCACAAAACACAGATTGTCTTTTCGGACGATTGTCCGGATTTTTCCCGCTGCCAAAGGAAGATGCAGCACCCGCTTACCGGATTCCAGGTCCAAAACCAGCAAATTCCCTTCGGAATCTCCACTGATGAGCCAGTTTTTATCCAAATCGACCAGAAGGGAAAACCAGGCATTTCCAAAGAAATTGTGTTCCCACAAAACCCTTTTTGTCTGTGTGTCAATTCCCAGCAAAGTCCCATCCGTACAACCGATAAAGCAAAAGTTTTTCTTCGCTTCGATCGTATACGCAGCATGTTCCAGTTTGACTGTAAAGGATGAATCCTGGAGATTTTTTTTCAAATCCCAGCGTGTCACGTATTTGTCACCCGAAGAACTATAGAGAAAATTTCCGTCCCAGGAAGCCGCATAAACAGGACCAGCATGGCCATCCAATACAACTTTCGACCGGAACATATTATGCTTCGTCTTCTTCCGGATCGTCTGAATCGACTTGTTTCAAGCGCTGAGCATAATCTTCCGGAAGGAAATCAAAGAATGTATCTCCTCTCAATCCTAAACGAAGACATTCCAGCGGAATCACTTCATTCGGCGCAATATTTCCCAAGTTCACATTTGCACCAAACAATTTGATGAACCAAACCTGTTGATTTTTCTGTGGTGCTTCCCACAAGATATCTTCCGGTTTTACTTTCGCAATAATTTTGTTGATCAACATGGTATGCGCCGTTCCGTTCGGGCGGAAAACACCTACGTTTCCGGCTTCACGTCCTTCTGCAATCACTTTCCACGATCCGGCTTCCAATTCGGAACTCATCATCTTGATCCATCTTCCCGGGCTGATCAGAATTCCGGAATCTTTTGATCCTACTTCCGAAAGAACGGTTCTTGTTTTCGCCATTCGCTGAATCAATTGCAGTTTCTCATCGTGATTCAAAATAATTGAACCATCGGAAATTTCTGCTAAATCCAAATCGTATTTATCCAGCAAACGCAGGTAATCTTCAAAACGACCACGTGCATAGAACGCTTCGAAAAGCGTTCCTCCGAAATAAGGTCTTAATCCTGCAGAACGATATAATTTGAGTTTTTCTTCTAAATTGTTTGTTACGAACGCTGTTCCGAAACCGAACTTCACAATGTCAGTTAAATGTCCGTTTGCCTGGATAAAGTTTTCTGCTTCATTCAAACTCAGACCTTTATCCATCATCATGGTAATCCCATTTTTACGTGGTTGCTGGGTACGTTCCGGAATATGAGGTAAATTAAAATTCATTCTTAGTAAAATTGGTATATTGAATGTGTTTCAAATTAAAACACTTATGAGCGTGTCAAATTTACTAATTCCTGAACATCTGCCAATTCAGGATAGCGAATAAAAACATCTTTTGTTTTTTCCGGATCTTTATTAAAAGACTCAACCAACACTAATTTAGCACCTTCTGTGTTTCCTGAAACCCAATTCATATAAATGACCGGCAGGATGGAAAAAAACAACTGGTGTTGTAAAATGTAATTCTCCACAAAAGTTCTTGCATCTCCTACCCGGTGTTCCAGCAGATAATCCACATAATCGAAAAAGCAGTCTTCATTTGACGGATCCAACGTCAGACAAGCCAGGTACGCTTCTTCTGCTTCCTCCAGCAATTCGGCATTTTCCAGCGCACCTGCATACACATGATAATAGCCGTCCATGTTCGGTTCCAGCTCCAATGCTCTTTCAATATAATGCAGACTTTCTTTCGGTTTTCCTTCCAGGTCTTTCACAATTCCAAGTCCCAGCCAGGCCTCTCCCAAAGTCGGAGCCAACGAAAGTGCTTTCTGGTAAAAATCCCATGCAACAGTCAGATTGTTCAATTGTTCATTGGCCTCACCCAAATAACAATACGTCAGCGGGTCATCGCCGTCTATTTCAATACAACGTTCAAAAGATTCAATGGATTCGGCATACTGCTCAACGGTCAATTGCGCATTTCCCATATTGAAATAAGCCGGAGAAAAACGGTCATTGATGGCTACACAGTACTCATATGCAGTAATCGCATCGTGGAATTTTTCTTCCTTGGAATAGGTATTTCCTAAATTGTACCAGGCAGTGAACGAATACGGATTATCATCCAGGAATCGTCTGTATGTTTGAATTGCCTGTGCATTATTTCCCAGCTGGTCGAAACAGAAAGCCAATTCATATAAAGCTCCTTCGTTTTTCGGATTGGATCGCATCGCTTCCTCCAAAACTTCAACTGCGGCCTTAAAATCTTTTAATTGCTCCAGCTCAGTTGCCAGGTCGAGGTAAATTTCATCCTTTTCTTCTCTGTCTGCCAGTTCCAGTGCACGACGAAAGAAGGCAACCGCCCGTTTGCTATCGCGCAGCTGACTAAAAATAGCCGCTTTCGTCAGAAACAATTCCATGGATTCCGAATCGATTTTCTCGGCAGAATCCAATAATTCCAAAGCTTCCTTCAGTTTCCCCAGTCCGGATAAAGCCTGCGCTCTGCGAATCTGGAATAAGGTATTGAAAGGATATTGCTGAATTCCGACCTCTGCAGCCAGTTCTCCCTTGGAATAATTCCCGTTCATCAAGTAATGGTCGATGATTGCTTCTAAACGGTCACTATCAAAAAAACCGACTGAATTCGACGCCAACTGCTCCTCAAAACGAGCCAGATCGTCATTCAGGTGATTTTCGAAGTTGTCATTATCGTCTTCCCAGTCAAACATACGCAATATTGAGTTTCTATAAAATTAGCGAAAATTAGAGGCGGCTCTGAAAGAATTAGGAAAGTTTATGAACAGGTTATTAATAATTACGAACGTCAAATTGCTAATTACAAGTGCCGAATTACGAATAAGCTTTTCGTTTCATGATATAACGTAAAAGAAGGTTTTGTATTGTTGAGTTGGTTTTCAGTCCTTGTCTCGATACATTCCGACATTCCGCTTTGCTACAGTCGGAACACTCGACAGGACACGAGTCTGGTTTTCATGTCGCTTCGAGTCGCATGTATTTCCTTGTCAGTTCGAGTTGCGGAATGTAATGGAGCAGTATCGAGAACGACAAGGCGGAAGTATCGAGACATGGATAAAACTAAAAATCCCCCTGCCGTTACCGACAGAGGGATTTCCAATGATTTAATCTACGATTAGTTCTTCACGAAACGTGTGCTTGACGTTTGTCCGTTGTTAGTCAAACGAACAACATAAACACCCGATGTAAAGTTGCTAACATCTACAGATTCCGTACCTGCTACAGAAGAAGTGTAAACCACTTTTCCGAACAAATCAACGATTGTCAATTCAGCAACTGCATTTTTATCAGTCAACTCAATTGTAACGCTGCTGATTGCAGGGTTTGGATACAATGTTGCAGTTGTAGCTGTCAACTCGTCCAATCCTACAAAAGAATGAGCAAGGATTACTTTTCCTAAGATGTTGTTATCTACTGAATCGATGTTTTTCAATTCAACTTCTCCTGTTGATCCGAAGTTGTAAACGTTGTTTACATAAAGTGCTTCGATATCCTGGGTGAAAGGTTTCATTGTTGTAACAGCGTAAGGAGCCCACAATGCGTAAGTCGCACTTGATCCTGTTTTGTCATCCAATACGATATACTTTCCTAAGCTTGTGTTGAACGTGTTTTTCTCAGCTGCCGTTGCACCACCGATTGTAACGGACGCAAATGCAGGAGTGTTCACACCGTAATGGTCAGCAAAAACGATTGCAGTACCACCGTTAGCTGCACCAGCTGCGAACGTGTTTCCAGTGATTTCGATTTCGTCAGAGTAAGTATTTCCCTGAACACCGTTCGTCATCAACTTCGTGTTAGCCATAATGGAAATGAAGTTGCTTGCAGTTCCTTTCGGCTCAAAGCTGTTTGCATCCAAAGAAACATTTTTAGAAGCCATGCTCAATACACCGATTGTAGAATAGTTCTCCAATGTGTTATCGTAGAAATCTACAGAACCATCTTCAATTCCACGGATATCGATAATTGCATACAAGCTGTCAGATGTCATATTCGCATTCATATTCGCTCCTGAGAACGTGTTATCGTGTACATCGAATGCTGCATTGTTATGAGGAACATTCAACATCGTGATACCATTGATATCATTTGATTCGATTGTCAAATCAGTCATTACGTTTGCAGTCTGAATCGCGTAGTATGCTTTGATGTTGTTGTTCGCGATCAATCCACCCGGAGCGTTTGTAGAACCTGAACCTAAGTAGAACCCACGACCAAATACATTCAGGTTAGCCGCTGAAGTAGCAACTGTGTTGTCTGTAATTGTAACAGTGTCTGTCTGACCTGCAGCAGAACTTAATTGTACTGCAAATGCAGACCATACCATTCCTTCCGAATCCAAAGCAGCACTTGAAACGAAATCATTGTTTTTAACTGTCAGGTGATTGAAATTGTTTGCAGTTGAAACAATTCCTTTGATTCCTGTAGTTGCAGTTAATCCCATCGCGAATTCGAATCCGTTGATTTCAACGTTTTCAGCATTCACATCGATTACGTTTGCCTGGTTTGTTGTAATAACCGGCTTGTTAGCTACGTTAGCAGCTGTCAAAGTCAAGTCATCCTGAGTGATGTTCAATACACTTGTCAAAGCATAGTTCCCTGCAGAAACGATTACTGAGTCAGCATCGATTGCAACAGAAAGTGCATGTTCAATTGTCAAACACGGGCTTCCAGGCAATGTACAGTCGTTTGAAACGTTGTTACCAGTTGTAGCAACATAACGGTTATCTCCTGCAGACTTGATGATTACTTTTCCTAATGCCGCATTTTCCAATACATCGTGGTTTTTCGCTTCGATTGCAGCGAAGTCAACCAAACCATAGTTGTTGTTGATCGCCAATGCTTCTACATCCTGAGCGAAAGGAACCATGGTTGTTGCAGGATACGGAGCCCAAAGAGGGAATGCTGTACTTGCACCAGTCAATTCATCTAAAGCAATGTATGACCCAAGATCTGTATCGAATGTGTTTTTCTCTGCAGCAGTTGTACCACCGATAGTGATCGCGTTGAATGCAGGAGTGTTTGCACCGTAATGGTCAGCAAAAGAGATTGCAGTTCCAAGACCAGCTGCAGCAGCGTTGAATGTATTTCCTTTGATTTCGATTTCGTCAGAGTATGTATTTCCCTGAACACCGTTCGTCATCAACTTCGTGTTTGCCATCAAAGAAACGAAAGCAGTTGCTGAAGTTGAAGGGTTAAATTCGTTTCCTCTTACAGTTACATTCTTAGATGCTTCACTCAACAATGCGATACGCTTGTAGTTTACAAATTCGTTGTTTTCGATCAAAACAGATTCGTTTTCAACTGAACGAAGTTCAACCAATGCATACAAGCTGTCCATAGACATTGGTGTCAAACCGTCAAAGATATTATTGTATGCATGTGTATAAGACAATGGAGTGTTCACCATCGTGATTCCAGCCAATGTATTGTCATGAATATACATATCTTCTTGAGATCTGATCGCCTGAACTGTGTAGTAAGCCATGATATCGTTGTTAGCAACGATTCCACCCGGACCATCAGAAGTAGCTGACCCCAAGCTGATACCACGACCAAAAATGTTATTTGTTCCTGCTACTGCTTCACCGATTTTGTTATCCTGGATATTTACACTTGTGTTAGTGTTTGTACCGGAGTTCAAACGAACTGCAAATGCATCCCAAACCATTCCGTAAGGAATTACCGGAGATGTAGAAACGATTTCATTTTTTGTCAGGCTTAAGCTGTCAAACAAATTCGTTGTAGAAATGATTCCGTATTTTCCTGTTGTTGCAGTCAATCCCATTTCCAAACGCAATGCATTGATAGAAACGTCTTCTGCATTGATATCGATTACGGTACCCTGGTTTGTAGTCAATACAGGCTTGTTGTTCTCGTCTTGTGCAGTCAATACCAATCCTTCCTGGCTGATGTTCAATACACTTGTCAACGCGTAGTTACCCGGAGCAACGATTACTGAATCTTCATCGATTGCAACAGAAAGTGCGTGAGCGATTGTCAAACATGGGCTTCCAGGAAGTGTACAAGCGTTCACATCATCAGATCCTGTTGTTGAAACGTAACGGTTTGTTCCTGCAGCGGACAAATGAACTTTACCCAAAACAGCGTTATCCGACTGATCCTGGTTTTTAGCTTCAACTGCAGCAAATGTTGTCAAACCGTAGTTGTTGTAAACCCCGTAAGCATTCACATCCTGTGCGAAAGGCTTCATAGTTGTAGCCGGGTACGGAGCCCAAAGCGGGAATGAAGTACTCGCTCCGGTTTGTGCATCCAATGTAATGAAGTTACCCAAACCAGCTGCGAATGTATTCTTTTCAGCAGCAGTTGGTCCACCAACTGTGATGCTTGCAAACGCAGGAGTGTGTACTCCGTAATGGTCAGCAAAAACGATTGCAGAACCGGTTGTTCCCGACGCAGCAGCAAATGTGTTTCCAGTGATTACGATTTCATCAGAGTAAGTATTTCCCTGAACACCGTTCGTCATCAACTTCGTGTTTGCCATGATAGAAGCAAATGTTGTTGCAGAAGCAGCAGGTGTAAATGTGTTACCTGCAACCACTACATTCTTGGATGCTTCACTCAACAAACCGATGTTTACATAGTTGTTGAACTGGTTGTTTGTTACATTCACATCACCCAATTCAACTGAACGCAATTCCAACACTGCATAGTAGCTTGCCGGAGTCATTTGCGTATCGTTTCCAAGGTCGTTGTTTTCAATGTCAACAACAACACCGGCACGAGGAGAGCTGATCAAAACAGTTCCGTTGATATCGTTGTCCGAAATCAACAAATCATCTGCCATCAATACGGATTGAATCGCGTAATAAGCTTTGATCGTGTTCCCGCTGATTGTTCCTCCCGGAGCATCCAGACCAAGACCACCGTTTCCTAAGAAAATTCCTCTTCCGAAAACGTTTGCAGTTGCACCCGCAATGATCTCATTGTCTTCGATAGTCACGTTCTGAACGTCACCTGCAGCTGAAACCAATGAAATTGCGTAAGCAGTCCAAACCATATTCGTATTTGGTGTTCCGGAAATCGGATTCACTGATTCGAATACGTTGTTTGTAATTTTCAAGTTGTCAAAATTCCCGGTATTTGCAACGATTCCGCGCAAACCTGTAGAACCTGTTAATCCCATTTGCAACTTGATGTTACTGATAGTAACATCATCGCTGTTTACAGAAATCACATCGGACGCAGTGGATGTAATTACCGGCATGTTTACCGGATCAGCACCAGTTAAAACAACTGATTGTAGTAAATTCAAAGTAGCAGTAAGATTGTAGTTTCCCGGAGCAATCTTGATTGTATCAGAAGCCGTAGCTTGAGAATACGCATGAGAAATTGTCCCGCAGGGGCTTCCAGGTGTCAAGCAATTGTTAGACGCGTCAGATCCGGTTGTGGATACATAAAGTGTCTGTTGTGAAAAGCTGATACCTGAAACCATCGTGACGGAGGCTAGCGCAAGCCATTGTAAAGGTGATTTCATATTGTATATTTTAAAATTGTCCCGCAAAAATAGACCTTCAGTCTACAGTTTCCAATAATTTAACTTATGCGGGGCGTGTTCATCTAACCTTAACCTTCAGGCAATAGAAGAGTAGTAACTGACAGTCAAGCCGTTATACATAAAAAACACTAAATGTTAAAAAATACAATCTTCTGTTTTCAATTGAAATTTTGAGGCGAAAAATGATCATTTTTCACTTCTTTTTTCAACTCATTTCATAGTTATATCGCTATTTTACAGGTTTATTAATTTTCACTGATCGACTTCATTGCAACTTTGGCAATTTCACTATTCGAAATCGTCGTTTCCTGCGATTCGATAATTTCAGCCAATAATTTCTTTGCAGTCTCCGAATCTCCCTTTTCATGCAGGATCATCGCTTTATTAAGTAGTAATATTCCTTTTGTTTCTTCATCCGGATTTCCAGCCAAACCTTGTTCAATGGAATGAAGGCGTTCCTCCGGATCATTCTGTAAATAAGCCAGTTCTTTCCATGCCGGAGCATACCCGGGCACGTTGTCCACAATCCGTTTGGCTATTTCGTATTTCTTTTCGGGTTCTTCCGTCCATTCGATTTGCATGTAGAACGTGTACAAACCTTCCGGGAATAATCCGCTTGCTTCTCCTTCCAGGCTGTAAATGGCCGTTTTTGCGGTGAAAAATCCACCGGGTTCCAATGCATCTGTTTCTTTGTAGTACTTCAACGCATTGATGAAATCTCCTTTCAACAAATAGGTAAACGCCAGGTCATAAACGGGATAAGGCCAGCTTGGCTCCAATGCCATTGCTTCTTTCAATTTTTGAATGGCCAGATCGTAATCTCCCGCCTGCCCTGCTTCTCTTGCTTCTAAATGTAGTACGTTTGCCAGTTCGTTAATCGGTCCAGTTGTCATGTAAAGTGCTTTGATTTCAGGATATGATATTAGTGAATTTCACTGAATTAAAAATCGATTCGGTAAAATTTTTACTCTTCTTCCTTCAATACTCTTCTGAAGCGTTTCTTGAGTTGAGCCCCATTGGTTGAAAGTGTATCGAATTTTTCATTCATGCAGTTGATCAACGCATAATTGTGCCATTCGTCCAGCGTAAAATCAGTCGTATCCTCTACCTGGTGATCGTAGGATTCATAATCATAAATCAATGAATGAATCTCGTTGTTTTTTGTTTTAAACAACCAGGAAGTTTTACTGAAGAAATCTCCAGCATCTCCGAACATTTGTCCCAATTCCAGGTAGTTATCCAGTATTTTATCTGTTTTTTTATCGAAAATAAAGAGCTTAACCGAAGATGATTCATACTCAGAGGGTGTCCGGGCGATCAATCCCATACGGGTAGAATCTATTTCGAAGCGATAACAGGCAAAAACTCCGGACAAATCTCCGTAATAATTCTCTTCGATTCCAAGCGGAAAAACCTTTGCTTCTTTCAGGGTTAATTCCTTTCCTTTGAATTTCTTGTTGTCATAACTGTAAAACACTTTCAGAGTGTCGAAGGAAACCATTTTGAATTTGTTCAACATTTCGGCATAACGGCTTTCTTTCTCTGCAACCGGAGAAGTTGATTCATGGATTCGTTCTGTTTCTTCCTGATTATCTTTCGAGGCCGAATTTCCACACGCCGTGAGCATGCTTTGCAAAAAGAAGATCAAAACGAATCCAACGGAATATCTGTTCATAGTTCACTGATTTATTCAGAAAACTAAGTATTTTTCTTCGAATTACGACTGATTAATCGCATCAAAAACTTCCGATAAAATCTCGTAGGATCTCAATCGTTTTTCATTGTCGAAGATGTTTCCCGTGATCATGAATTCATCTACCTCATTTTCAAAAAGGAAGTCGCTGAATTGCTGAATCAATGAATCTTTATCGCCGACAAAAGTACAAGCCGTCATTCCGTTTACCGCGTCGATCAGTTCCTGCGGCCAGGAATCCAATAAATTCGGAATCGGCGGGGAAAGTGGTTTTCTGGCATTGGTCAGAATTCCTGAAAAAAGCTGGTATAAACTCATAGAAAGCAATGTTGCTTCTTCGTTGGTATCTGCTGCAATTCCGTTTACACATGCCAGAACATAAGGTTTATCCAAATACTTCGACGGCTGGAAATTGTGCCTGTAAATCTGCAAAGCATGACGGAATTGTTTCGGGGCAAAATGAGATGCAAATGCGTACGGAAGTCCCATTTCTGCTGCCAGGTAAGCGCTGTCCGTACTTGAACCCAGAATCCAGATCGGAATATCCAATCCTTCACCGGGAAAAGCCCTTACTGCCGACGTTTTGTTTTCTTCACTGAAGAAATTCTGAAGTGCGATTACATCTTTCGGAAACTGATACGCCGTATTCAAATCTCCTCTTCTCAATGCAATGGCTGTTTGCTGGTCTGTTCCCGGAGCTCTTCCCAGGCCCAAATCAATTCTTCCCGGATACAATGTTTCCAATGTTCCGAACTGTTCTGCAATCGCTAAAGGAGCATGATTCGGAAGCATGATTCCGCCGGAGCCCACACGAATGGTTTTTGTTTTCGATGCGATGTGGCCGATCAATACGGAAGTGGCCGAACTGGCAATGAATTCCATGTTGTGGTGTTCTGCGAGCCAGATTCGTTCATAACCTGTTTCTTCTGCTTTTCGTGCTAAATCTACTGTTCGTTGAATGGCTGTTGCTGCGTTGCCGTCTTTGGTAATCGTGGATAAATCCAAGACGGAATATTTGATTTTTTTCATGCCCTAAAATTACGGAACGATGCTTCAATCACCCGAAATCCAAGCGTTAAATTTTGTGATAAATTACCCGAAACGGATTTATTACCTGCTCAACAGGAATTTTTCGCGTTGTGAACCGTAAATGACAAAATAAGTTCCCGGATTCCAGGTTGAAACCTCGAGCAATTGTGTTCCGCTGATTCTTCCTTCATACACTTCTTTTCCATCGAGACTAAAAACCCGGAACGGCCTCGCCTTGTTGTCACCGATTAATTCCAGCGTCAGGTAATCCGAACCCGGACTGTATCGTACGATTAAATATTCTGAAGTTGCATTCCGGGAAACCGGAGGTGCATCCTGGGCACTTAAATGGTTACTCCCCAACAAACACACAGATAAACTGAACAAAAGGACTTTTATCTTTTCCATCTCACCACTAATTAAACAAGTTAATTACTGATTCCAGTTTATGTTACAGCAAAGAACCGAAATCGGAACATCCTTTCCAAATCCGATCCTTTAAAATTTCTTAAAACAATGCATTGTATGAGGATTTAAAGGATGATAAAATTCTCTGCGTCCTTTGCATCTTAGCATTTGATAAATCAACATTATAATTAAACGCAATTCCGATAACTATCGGAAGGCAAAGAGCGCAAAGCCTTACACAGATTTATTTCACGTGATGATCACCGGAATCTCATACAATATCAAACAAAAAAGGAGTGCTCTCAAACACTCCTTTCACCTTCATCTGCATGGATGTGGTTATCGTTACCTGATCAGTTTCTGTGCTTTCAATCCGAAACGGAATAAAATCCTATCTGAAATGTAAACAAAAAATTAACTCATCTGAAAAATTCACGGCAAAGAATCGCTTTTTAGCGGTAAACAGGATGTTTCAGATGAATTTTATAATCCTTTACCTCGTATTTCTTTTCCTGCTTCCCTAATGTCCTGACAAGGATTTTATCAGACGATTTGACCTCGATTCTATAAACACTCACTTTCTCATCATTGATTGAATCCAATACCTGGTCTTCGTATTCAAAAATTCCTTTTTTCACAATTAATGTTCCATGTTCCGGAGGAGAACCTAAAACACCGGAGTACGGGAGTTCAATCCTGAATCGGCTATCGGAATACCGGATCACACTTGCATTTCCAACGCATTCATTTTCGACAAAAAACAGCAAAGAGATCCCAAAAAACGGAACGATCAGGAGACAAACCAGGATAATCGGGATGAACAACAGGATGGAATAATAAAATTTTTGGAATCCTTTGACCAATGCAGGATCTCCTGAAACCAGGGTTCCCAAGGCAGAGAAATAGAATATGTTCCAGATGACTCTTTCAGTCCAATAACCTCTGAAAGACATTCCGTGGTATCTCATCCAGATAATCGCAATAACGAATATGATGGACAGAACATGAGCGCTCTGAAGCAATTTTGTTTTCTTCTGGGAAAGAACCTGCTTCTTTTTACTGAAAAAATGAAGCAGGAAACTGATATAAATAATGACAAATACGATCATCTCTTTATTTTACATTTGAATGACATTGCTCCAAATCACTTCCCCGAGTTTCCTGTTTTTGTAATGATGATTAATCAAATCTCTTTCTGAAAGATATTCATTCGGTGTTAGAGCATATAAACCAATCCGGAACTTTTTTTCCTGACCAGCATCAGATTTCTCCACATAGAACCTATAGCTTTTAGATCCGTGAGGAGGTATTTTGAGTATTCTTGGGAAGTTTCTATAGCATAAATGACTTAACTGCACTTTGTTTTCCTTCGAATCGGTTGTGAAGAAATCTTCATAGGAACAGGTCATTTCCAGTACGCGAAGTGTATCTGTGCTTTTATTCACCAAGGTTGCTTCAATAGTTTTTGAATCCACCCAATCACTCAAAGAATCATTTTCCACCACTTTTGCCTGCAAATCCAGTTGATTGCTTAAGTTTTCATTTCTCAGCAAATCCAGTCTTCGTTCTAATCCTATTTTGCCCGATGTACTGATCGGATAAGCATTCAGTGTTTCAACATCTATGATCGACGAATCTTTTGAAAAAACAAACTCGTTTTCAGGCATGAAAAGTCCATCATATTCATAATATAAAATGATGCGGTTATTCTTTAGTTCATACGTTTTACTAACAACAGAATCCTTTTTCTTCCCCGCGAAAATTTCCTGGCACAATCCATCTTGCTCAAAGAGATAACTATGTAGTGAATGAATTCCGAATGAAGCCTTGAATGCACTTTGGGAATAGGTGGTTTGAAGGAATAAAACGGTGAAGATGGCTGGTAGTAATTTCATGTTTCTTTATATAAAAATCAAAGCGATCAATCCTGTAATAATGCCGGCTTCCAAAATAATTACACCGGTCGCTGTCATGATAAATTTAAAATTGGCTCTGCGTTTAAATTTAAAGTATTCTTTTTTAACCGGAGCATCTGTTTCATAACTTTTCAATGAGCGGGTCGCTTCTTTTGAATAAACTCTCGAAAACAAATATTTTTCCTCAGCCGGTAACGTTTCTACCAATCCGAAAAACAAATCGGGTCTTTCTTCGGCAATCGTATTCACCGCCTCCTGAGTATATCGCGAATACACAGATTCATTCGTCGGAAATTGACTATAAGTTAACTTCCATTTTTCCAGGTCAAGGGAATCCGCACCGGTTTCGAGAGAATTCAGCAGCCCCAGGTAATACTGATTTACTGCCGTCAAACTATCTTTTAATTTCATGTTTCGTGCATCGGCAAGAATTTTAAATTCTTTGGGATGCGCCTGCTTAAAAGATAAAACAGCCCATGTTTCTGATCTCAGGTTAAAACCGTATTGATGATTCAAAAACATGGGGAACTCAGATTCCAATTCATCGTTTGTTTTTTCATAAATGGTATACCAATACTCCCGGTTGACTGCTTCATACACTTTACCCGGATCTTGTAAACTCCTAGCGACATAGGTGTTTCGATCTTTTACTTTCCCCTTTTTAGTGAGTTTTGAAACCCGAAAATACTTGAAGTCATACGAAACCACAAAAAATTCGTTGGAATACAGGATTCCGAGACTATCCATCGGATTCCTGAATGGACGTTCCGGTTTCAGATGATATACATCGGCAAAAGCTCCATGTCCGGAAAGCTCATAGAGCACACACTGTGAATCATGAAATTCAATCGTATACTTCTGGTTTTCCGTTTGATAAAATTGTGGTATTTCTTGCGAAAACAAGGTGCTTTCCACAATAATCAGAATTAAAAGTACGGTCGAAAGTTTCTTCATTCTTCAGAATAAACAGTTCTGCAAAATAATCAATCCACTGCGTTCAACGCTATCTATTTCTGCTCCAACAACTTGTTAATCATCCGTAAATAGTTTTCCGTGTCAACCAAAGGACCTTCCAAGTGTTCTCCCGTATAAACCAGTACATCGTGTTTGGTCGTACAATTTGCAGCCACTAGTTCGTATTGTGAAAAGGGAACTCCCGAATCTTCTTTCGAATGGATAAACAAAACCGGAATTTTAGACAGCTTACGGATATCCTCCTTTGCTGAATAGGGTGACGTGATAAATTTCCGGATTGTTTCTGCCTGTTCAGGAGGCGATGAGGCAACCGCGATATCCGTAAATGAGGCAATGGTTCCATCCAAAATTAATGCGCTGATCCGGCTTTCATTGCCCGCAGCCAAATGCGTTGCAATCTGTGTTCCCATCGAAACACCGCAAAGAAGGATGGTTGTATTTTTGATTGCCTTTTGCTTCAACGCCAGGTCCAGCATTTTTTGTCCGTCTGCTGCAATATTGAGATGCGTCGGTTTCCCGGTCGATTTTCCATAACCGCGCAAATCGACCATGAATAATTGAAAACCATCTTTCAGAAGCGGGCGCACAAACTGAACATAATTGGACACATTTCCCCCGGCTCCGTGGAAATAAATAATCGTTGCTTTCGGTTTTTCCACATTTGAAAGGAGGTAAGCCGTCACAACATCTTCATCGACCTTCTCTTTGAATTCCGTTACTTTTACCGAATCGATTTCCTTCCATTCATTCGACGGATAATAGAATTTATCATCCATCTGGCTGTTTGCCATGGTACTGACAAACAAAACAATCGCGAAGCTGAAAGCTGCATTCAGGTTTTTAAACATATACTAAGGTTCGTTGAATCACTTAACCAAAGTTACATCTTTAATCGCATCAAACTTTGCTTCCACGACCCATTTTCCCGTTTTGTCTATCAAACCCCATTTCCCATTGAGCTTTGCAGCCGCATAACCGTTTTGAAAACTGCGCACATCTTCGAATTGCGGCTTGATGATCCATGTTCCCTTGTTATCATAAAATCCTTTCAGGGCGCCCTTTTTCCCTTCTGCCAAACCTTCAGAAAAATCTCCCAATGATTCCGAATCACTGATTGTTACGATTTCACCTTTTTTATTGACATAGGTCCATTTTTCACCTTGTTTCACACGAGCCAGACCACTTTTGGAATCAAACTCCTTCCCTGCTTCAAATTGCGGTTCGATGATCCATTTTCCTGTCTGATCGATATAGCCGAGTTTTTTCTCAGCTGTTTTTGCCCATGCCAAACCATTTGAAAAATACCCGACACTTTCAAACTGAGAGGGAATAACCAGTTCTCCTTTCGCATTTACAAATCCGAATTTCTTATCTGCCGTACGGATCGGGGCCAACCCCTCTGAAAAATCACGGACATCTAAAGCCGGAATTTTAATTTCCGTTTCTTTTCCTTTGGTGTCCAGGATTACAAACTGCGAACCTTTCTTTACAGCTGCGAAACCACCGTTGAAATCATTTCCGTCATCGTAATTTGCAGGAATTGCCATCTTTCCGGAAGCGTTCATGTACCCCCATTTTGCGCCTATTTTGACAAGAAGTAAATCGTTGTGGAAAGTACTTGCATTAAAACCAAATCCGTCTTTTATTTTGAAATCGGGCTGTTCGGTCTGCTGTTTTTCATTTTTCAGGTTGATGAAATAATGCTGCCGGATTTTTGCATCATAAATAATCGCTAATCCGTTTGATGAGAACTCATAACATTTTTCATATTCCGCAGGAATGATAAATTCACCCTTGATTCCAACATATCCCCAGGTTTTACTTCCAGCAGGCTTTGCCTGGAAAACGGGAGTTTGAGCATGGATGAAAAAGGTGCTGAGTAAAATTGCGCTTGCAATCAGTAATCTTCTATGAATCATGGTTTTGTATTTTATCTCTTAAAGATAAAAACTAATTCACAAATGAAAAATCACCCTTTCGGTTAAAACAAAATCATTCGCAATTCGCAATTCGCAATTCGCAATTCGCAATTCGTAATTCGTAATTCAATAAACTAACTAATCTCCGAGTGATTTCCGGATCTTAGCCGGAAGCTTTGCCTTTACCAATTCATAGGATTGTCTCACATATGATTCCAATTCCGTTTTTTTCAGGATGCTGATGTCTTCCACAAGAATCCATTTGTATCTGGCCAGGTAAGGAGCCGGTTTGAATCCCGGAAGCACCGAAAGCTCTTCAAACACTTCATCAGTAACTTTAAAAGATGCGGAAACCGGGTTTTCATCCAATCCGGTAACACAAAACATCTTCTCACCGATCGAAAAAACCAAATCGTGTTCCCATTTGATGTCTTCGGTTACATGAGGTAACCCTGTACAAATACTTCTGATCGTTTCAATATCCATCTTTTACATCCGTTGCGGAACTGAAAATACACAAATATTGGAATTCAGGCTTGCTTATTTGATGAATTTTTCCCGTTGCACATCGTCGATTCCCTCAAATTTAACTTCTACCGAATACGTTCCGGAGGCGAGTTTACTTACATCAATATGATCTCCGATTTCCATTGCGTTGAAATCCATCATGACTTTTCCGTTCAAATCCAGGATCGCAAGTTTCTCTGCCCGGTTGTTTGCCGCGAGCTGGATATAACTTCCAACCGGGTTCGGAAGAATTGAAAAGATCGGAGATCCCAGTTTGTCCAGACCCACAGTTGTCGGAGGAATGATCCGGATAATCGCATGTGTCCCTGAGTTTGTTGCGATATAAATTTCTTTGTGCGGTCCAACGGCAATATCTCTCAAACGGCCGAATTGTGCCTGGAAATACTGATCTTCATCAGTCACGGAAGTCGCTAATGCATCCAACTGCATGGCAACTAACCGTTGTCCGTTCAGTGTCACCATCAAAACACGGTTATTCCATTCGGGAAATGCCGGGTTTTCGTAATAAACCAGGTCTGAAGTCGCTATAGTCGGTGTCCATGCGTGAATCGGTTCCTGGTATAAACCCGTTGCACACGGAGTATTTTCAAACGATTCATCACAGAAACCATGAATCAAAGGCCAGCCGTAATTTTTCCCGGCTTCAAGTACCTGTAATTCATCATCTGTTGAAGGACCGTGTTCCGAAATAAGTACTTTTCCATTCGGCAGCATGCAGATCCCCTGTGAATTGCGATGCCCCATCGTGTAGACATACGATCCCGGAACCGGGTTATCTGCAGGAATGGAACCGTCTGTATTCAGACGCAGGTATTTCCCGGAAAGGGAATTCGAGTCTTGTGATAACTGATCGATATAGCATTCTCCGGTCGACATCAATAAGGTGTTATCCGGTAAAAAAAGTAAGCGTGAGCCATTATGATTGCTCCAGGCAAGGATATTGTCGATCAGGATATCCGGATTTACCAGGTTTGTTCCGTTAAAAGTGTATTTCACTAAACGCTCTTTAAAATATCCCTGGTTATCAGGAGTTCCGTAAGTGTAAACAAGAAAAGCTTCAGGAGTTGCCGGGAAATCGGGATGCAGCGTCAAACCGAGTAAACCGCTTTCCCCAACTGCACGGACAGTACCTGTTAAATCCAGCACAACGGTTTTCACTCCTGTGTTTAACCCGATTCTGCTTACCAGGCCTCCGCGTTCCGTAACCCATAAATAGTTGTCACCTTCCACTTTGATTTCCCACGGAATATTTACATCGGTCGTTAAGGTATCGATATAAACAGTTGTTGAACCAACTTGCTGTGCAACCTGCGCGGAAACCAAATCAGCAAAAACAAATGGGATAATGAATAGTAATTTTTTGAATAGCATGACCTGAATTTTAGAATTACACTTTCAAGTTATGGAAAACAGGGTTGCGATACAACAAATGCCCGTTAATAAATGGTAAGATCTATTTTTAACCATTTGTCAAAAGAGATCTATTTTTTTGAGCCGGTTAATTTCCGTGATTCATCACTTCTTTGGGAAACTTATCCCCGATCAGATTCAACGAAATTCCATGCTCCAGGTAAGCTTTCAATCCATCGATAACCGTTGTAAATCCGCCTGTATTGTCCTGGATTGCAGCAAGCAGTTCTTCTCCTTCCAGGTTGAAGCCGGAATTCCGGATAACCACGTAGGTCGAACCGTCAGATAAAGCCCGGAATTCATACTCTACCATTGTTACAGGATTTCCCCATTCGGTCAGAATGCGTTGATCCGGGATAATTTCTTTCGTCAGAACCTGCGTGGAAACACCATACATTTCCCACTCCCAGGTAACTACTTTTCCTGCTTCCAGCTTTCCGCTCGACTTCGTAAACCAAAATTTCGTTGTAATCTCCGGATCAATAAACGCCCGGAAAACTTCTGAAACGGGCTTCCGGATTTTCATTTGAACTTCAACTGTCGGTGTTTTTTGTTGTTTCATCCTGTTTGATTTTGCGTTATTTCATTGAATGCGGTACGTGAAAAATATTCCTTACCGGGTCAATCTTTCTTTTTCTTATTCATATAATCTACCGTGTAATCCATCAGGTAAACCAAACGTTCCAGGTTAATATCCGTCAACTTGTTTACATACACGCACACTTTTCCCATTTTAAATTTCCCCAGGTCTTTCAGCAGGAATTCATGTTCCGGCAACCCCGTATAGACATAGAGTGAAAGCGCTGCTTTCCTCGGAGAAAATCCCAATATCGGCATATCTCCCTCGTGTCCGCTTGCATATTTGTAATGATAGGTTCCAAAACCAATGATGCTCGGTCCCCACATTTTTGGTTCGAAGCCCGTCGATTTTTTCATCAAAGCAATCAACTCGTAACTATCTTTCCGCTTTTGTTCCGAAGTTGTAAACTCTTCAATGAATTCGTAAACGTCCTTTTCCGTTTCGTGCGTTTTATTCTTTGCCATATCTTTTCAATTAATTCGTCATACTTCTTCCAACAAAGCGTTCCTTTCCCAGTAAATAGCTGATTGCTTTCTCCACATTCCGCTCCACGCTTGCTTCCGTTTTGAGATTCGCAATGTAACGGACAATTTCCGATCTGTGTGAAGGAGTCAGGCTTTCAAAAATGCCATTCGCTTCTGAATTGTTTTTCAGCGCTTCAGCCAGTTTCGGATGCATTTCTACTTTTCGTTCTTCCGGATCAAAAGCTACCGACAATTCGATCATTTCCCCGATCCGTTTCGGGGAATTCGCAAGCATGACCGTATTGATGTAAAGCCGCCAGTGACCGCTGAATTTCACCAACGTCTGTTTGTATTCCTTCCCGTTGATCAATCCACAAATCGGACTCGGGCCTTTATTTCTTCCTGATTGCCGGAACAAACTTTCCAAAACAGACTCCGGAACGAAAACAAAAGGATTAATACCGATAATCTCAATTACCGCCTGAAATGATGCTGCGTCTTTTTTGTCCATACATTCGATTACAGACTAAAAATACGATTATTGATTTTGTTTTCTGAAATTGGAGGGAGAAACTCCGATCGTTTTGGAGAATAAGCGAATGAAATACTTGTAATCTTCATATCCCAACTGAAAGGCAATTTCTTTGATGCTTTTGTTCGTATAACACAATAACCGCTGGGCCTCCCGGAAGATTTCCTGTTGAATAAAGTTCGTAGCGGAAAAGCCGGTAATTGATTTGACCGTGTCATTCAGGTAGCTAACGCTGATATTCATTTTTTCCGCATATTCCGACGGCTTTTTCAATTGAATAAATTGTTCACGTACCAATCGTTTGAAGGTTTTTACAATTTCGATACTCCGCGATGAATGTTCCAGTATCCATTCTTTTTCCTGCAATTGAAATAAGGCAGCCGTTTTTGAGAAAAAACCATTCACTAAATGCCCGATAACCGGGTTGTTCAAACTGGAATCTCCCTGTTTTACTTCAGCACTGATCAATTCGAAAAGAGAAGAAAACCACTGTTTTTGTTCTCCGTCGCAATGAATCAATATGATATTGGAAAAGGATTCTTCAATAGATGCAGAAGCGGTTTTATGGATGAACTTCGGATCGAAAGCCAGTAACCAACCTGCCGAATCTTCATTTTCACGGGTATGGAGGTGATGATGCATTTGTCCCGGATAAGAAATCAGTAACGAAGGTCCGGTTACTCTCACTTCATTGAAATCAATTCCCAGGTTGATTGTCCCTTCTTCCACAAAAAAACAGGTGTAATGATCGTGCCTGTGGGGCGATGAGGCAGTTTCCTGTTCAACGACAGCAATCAATTCTTCCGTCATTCGGAAGATTTCAATTCCGCGTGTTTTTTCGGGTAATTGAACCAACTGGATTTGTTCATTGTTCATTCCTGTTTTTTTAAGACCAAAATCCCTGTGCAAGAATTCGTGCTCCGACTTCCGGGATTGTCTTTAGCTTCTTTCGTAACTGTGATACCATCGGAGTGTTTCCTGCAATACAAATGGATTCATAGTTAGCCAATTTTTTCGACATAAGCCACTTTTCCAGTACAGCTGTGTTTTGTCCATTTTCCCGGTATAGGAACTCAAACTCCGGATTTTCCAACCGAAGGGATTCCGGAATGTCATATTGTTCATGAAGAAAAACACAGACCTCTAAAGGGAATTTCGACGAATCCAGTAATTGCTTCAGAGTTAACGCATGTCCAAGAGCACTTAAATCCACGAGGCAAAGCACTCTTCCCTCTTTGGAAGGAATTTGCGCAGCATGAACAGCTCCAAGCAAAATCTCGTCTCCTGCCCGCAACTGCTGTGCCCAACGACTTCCGGCTCCGTCATGTCCGGCTTCGACGTACAACCGAAAAGTTCCTTTTTCCACATTCCACGCTGTTGGTGTGTAATCACGGTATTCCAAATCTGCTACACGGCATTTCACCCGATGGATTGTTTTCCATTTCTCCATATTCAAAGCCGGAAGATGAACCTCCACTTCCACCATTGTTTCCGGATTCCACCTGCTAACACTAAGCACTTTACCGTGAGTAAGCATTTTATCAAATAAACTGCCTACTGCTTTTTTGAGAACATTTGCCATTCCATTCGTTTTCACAAAAGTAAAGACCGGCTACCTGGCATTCGTCCGACAGAAGGCGCTTGAAGGTGGACAAATCACCTTTCTTTTCTATTGTACCAATAGTTTTTTGATCAGCACAATTTGCCCTAAATGATAATAAATGTGTTCCACTATTCCGGCAATGTTGCGGTAATTGGTCCCGTATTTCGGATCAACAAAGTCTTTTGTTAAATACTCATCCGGTAATTTTTCGATCAATAAAGCTGCTTTTTCAGCCTTCTCCCAAACAGCCTGTTGGAAATTCTCCCACTCTTCCTTTGTTTCAGGAGCTTTTGAAATCCAGCTTAGCTCGTCTTTTCCGACCAGTTTATTCTCTTCCAAAACGGTAATGAGTACATCCAGGTAATATGACAAGTGAAAAGTCAGTGCAAAAATCGAATTCAATGAATAAACCTGGACTCCCGCCTGGTCAAAAGTCACATCAGACAAGGTACTTTTTAAATCCACGGTACTCCAATTCCCTCCGAAATGGGCATCTCGCAAATGTTTTGCCAGTTGTTTTGTTAAACTCATGATTACTTTTTAATAACGGTTGAAAAAGAATACGGAAAATCCGTCCAAACAAACTTCCGGTTTAATGCAGGTGTCGCAGTCATTTTGAAATCGAGAACCGCTCCTTTCATCAATTCCGAATGATTGATGAACAGTTTCGAGTAATCCGATCCGTTCCATAAAAGCGAAGAAACATACCTGTTTTCAGATGAATTTTGTGCAGCATTCAATACCAATTCCTTTCCGTTCGACAAGTGAATTACTGCTTTTTGAAACAGCGGAGCTCCCAACACATATTCATCCGTTGCAGGACAAACCGGGTAGAAACCCAACGCAGAAAAAACGTACCAGGCAGAAGTTTGTCCGTTGTCTTCGTCACCGCAATATCCGTCAGGTGTTGGTTTGTACAAACGATTCAGAACTTCCCGGATCCAATACTGTGTTTTTTCAGGCACACCGGCGTAATTGTACAGGTAAATCATGTGCTGAATCGGTTGATTTCCATGTGCATATTGTCCCATGTTCGCAATCTGCATTTCCTTGATTTCATGGATCATTCCGCCGTAATAACTGTCGTCATAAATTGGCGGAAGCGAAAATACCGAGTCTAGCTTTGCAATAAAATTGTTTTTTCCACCCATCAAATCCATCAAGCCCTGAACATCATGGAAAACGGACCAGGTATAATGCCAGCTGTTTCCTTCCGTAAATGCATCTCCCCATTTAAAAGGATTGAACGGAGACTGAAATTGACCGTTTGCATTTTTTCCGCGCATCATTCCGCTTGCCGGATCAAACAAATTGCGGTAATTCTGAGAACGTTTTGCGTAAAGATCCCATTCTTTTTTCGGTCGATTCAACGCTTTTCCGAGCTGGTAAATCGCAAAATCATCGTATGCGTATTCCAGTGTTCTCGCCGCATTTTCATTGATTTTGACATCGTAAGGAACATAACCCAACTTGTTGTAGTAATTCACTCCCAAACGACCAACAGCACTAATCGGGCCTTCGTTATTTGCACCATGAAGTAAAGCTTCATACAATTTTTCAATATCATAACCACGCAATCCTTTGATGTACGCATCTGCGACCACCGAAGCAGAATTGTTCCCGATCATAATATCCGAATAGCCCGGACTCGACCATTCCGGTAAAAAACCTCCTTCCAAATATGCATTTACCAATCCTTCCTGCATTTCGCGGTTAATTTCCGGGTAAACCAGGTTCAACAAGGGATAAAGTGCTCTGAATGTATCCCAGAAACCGGTTCCTCCAAACATTTTTCCCGGAAGTACCTGGCCGTTATACGGACTCCAGTGAACTTCCTTCCCGTTCGCATCGATCTCATAGAGTTTATTCGGGAAAAACAGAGTTCTATATAAACAGGAATAAAAGGTTCTCAGCTGTTCTTCCGTTCCTCCGGAAACTTCGATCTTTCCTAATTGACTATTCCATTCATTTTCAGCATGCTGAAATACATCATCAAAACCTTTTGTTCCGATTTCTCTTTGCAGATTTAATTCGGCTTGTTCCAATGAAATAAAGGATGATGCCACTTTCAGGTGCACCTGCTCGCCTCTTTGGGTTTTAAATCCGACCACAATTCCCGAATGCTCTGATTCCGATTCGTCTCCTTTTGCTCCTAACTTCCCATTTCTTGCAAGCGAATAAAACGAAATATCGTGATCCAGGTAAATGACGAAGTAATTTTTGAAATTGGTCAGTTTTCCTCTTGCATAACGTTTCGTATACCCGACAATCTTGCGTTCTTTCGGAAAAACCTTCACATATGAGCCGCGATCCAACGCATCAATCACAATGAAGGAACTGTCGCTTTTCGGGAAAGTGAAGCGAAATACGGCTGCACGTTCTGTCGGAGTCAATTCTGTTGTCACATCACAATCTGCCAGGTAAACGCTGTAATAATGCGGTTTTGCGATTTCTGATTTATGTGAAAACCAGCTTGCACGTTCATTTTGATCAAAAACCGGTTTTCCGCTTCCCGGCATGATTGCAAATTGCCCGTAGTCATTCATCCATGGAGAAGGCTGATGCGTTTGCTTGAATCCGCGGATTTTATCAGCGCCGTATTGGTAAGCCCAGCCGTCACCCATGACATTTGTCTGTGCCGTCCACATATTCATGCCCCAGGGCAAACCAACTGCCGGATATGTATTCCCGTTGGAAAGTTCCATTTTGGAATCGGTTCCCATCAAGGGATTCACATAATCAACAGGTTTGAACTGTGAAAAGACCGTAACCGGAAAAAGCAAAAAGAAAAATCGTTTCATGAATTCATTCGAATGAAATCACAAGATACTTATTTCTGTCTTTTGATTGTTGGCTCAGCAAGCCCGATTTACTAATAATTTCCTAAAAGGATTGCTAAAGTCGTGATGGGCAGATTTCCGTTTAAGGTTCCCAGACAATCCGAATAAAAAGTGGAATTTCCCCTGTAAATTTTGGATCCGCTGATGGTAAGAATGCAATCGGAGTAAAAAGTGGAATTGCCGTAATATACTTTTCCGTTGTCCATCGTATATAAACAATCCGAATAGCTGGTTGA
>VFQP010001638.1_pt1 | contig 28774 bp, 30 predicted proteins | sample 3512351 | NCBI WGS metagenome assembly VFQP01 (sample SAMN10412372, study PRJNA504923) | tailings metagenome | isolation source: Relicate 1 Philex TSF1 revegetated site | place: Philippines: Tuba, Benguet | collected 2017-08-29
GAACGCCTCCAGCACACCTGCGCTCAGCTCAGCGGCGGCGCGCACACGAGCAGCCCGCGGCGTGACCCCCTCTTGGTGAGGCGCGCAAGTGCGGGCGCGTCACCTGAGGCGCGTGACACCACTGCTCGCTCCTGACGTGCTGGCACCAAAATCAACTTGCGGACGAGGTGCGCGTGAGGTGGGCGGGCGGAGCAGCACGCAGCGTGACCAACCCTTGGTGGGGGGCGTTTGCAGGCGCGTCACGCACGGTGCCGCAAGCTTCGCTTGCTGCGAATGCCAGGCACGGCAGGCGCAGGGCAGCGCCGCACGCCTGGGCCTGCGCTTCTGAAGCGCTGCAGCGCCAGGGGCTCCCGGGGCAAGGTGGGACGAGGTGCGCGTGAGGTGGGCGGGTGGAGTGGTGGAGCTGGGGGGCGAGGGCCAGCGAGCGCGAAGCAGGCGCACCGTCGAGGGGGCAGCGCGGGTCGAGCTCGCCGTTGGCCAGCAGGAAGGGCCGGGGCGCCAGCAGCGGCAGCGACAGCGGCGCGTCGTACCGGTCCAGCAGCCCTGGACCAGGGCGTACGGCATGCAGGGCATGGCAGCACGGGGAACTTGACGCCGCAGAGCGGTGCATACTGCATTGACGCGGTGCTGCGGCGTGAGGGGAGGGGGGGGGGAGGGGGGAGGAGGGGGGAGGCGACGCGTGTCCGGGAAGGGGGAGGGGGGCGGGTCGCTCACCCGGCAGCAGTTTCTGCCACACGGCGTGCACGACCTCGGCGTCCACCTCTGGCTTGCCCAGGTCCTGGGCGGCGGCGGCAAAGACCTGCATGAGGGCACATGGTGTGGGCGACCGGGGGCGGGGCGCTCTCCGGCCACTCCCGCTGGCCCCAGCTCCAGGCCCTGGCACATCCCAAGCAGCGCACAAGTCCCCCCTTGCGTCCCCGGCTGGCTCCTCCCCACAACCAAGGCACCTGAGGGATGCTGTCCACGCGCGAGTGCCAGCGGCCGTGCTCCACCGCCCAGCCAAAGCCCTGCACCCCGATCATGGGCGCCGCCACCGCCACGCGGTCGTCGGCCACGGCCAGCAGCCAGGCGTGCATGCCGCCAAGGCTCACACCTGCCGCGCCGCGCCACGCCACGCCACGCCACACCACACAGCGCGTTGACGGCGGGTAGGGCCACACTGCAGCACCAGTGCTGAGTCACTGCGCCCCAGCTCTGCTGGCCGGCTCCAAGACTAGTCACTAGTCGCAACGCGGTGCACTGCCAGGGCAGTTGCCGGCCGGGCCCAGCCCCCCCGCGTCCATTAGAGTGACCACCCAGGCATTAGAGTGACCACCCAGGCTCACCCGTGACGCCGACGCGCTCCATGTCCACGTCAGGCCGCGTGCCCAAGTAGTCCAGCACGTGCAGCAGGTCCCACAGGTTGTCCAGCAAGAAGGGCCGCTCCTCGCCCGTCCGCCAAGCCCTGCATGGCGAGGGCGCAGAGGCGCACGTGGCTCAGCTGCCCACCCACTCTAGACCCGGGCGGCCCTGCCGCAGCAGCCGCGCCCGCGTACGCCGCCGCCCGCCGCTGCGCCTCAGGCCAGCTGGCGTCGGATGCAAGCGCATGGGTTAGGGTTAGGGTTAGGGTTAGGAGCGGCGCGCACCTGACGAGCGCCTGCTCGTACACGTCGCGCTTGCTCTGCTCCTCGTGCTCGGGAACGCAGCGCTCCCCGTGGTACCTGCGCAGCAGCAGACGCATGAGCATCTTCATCAGCATGAGCAGCAGCAGCAGCATGAGCAGCAACGAGGTACCACGGCGCCAGATGATCACATCACAGGCAGGCTCTGCAAGCCTGCCGGGCGAAAGCAGCAAGGAGGGTGCGTGTGGCTCTCGCCGCAACCTCCTCCCGGCAATCACCTGCAGTCCATGGCGACGGCCAGGTAGCCCGCCCGCGCCGCCGCCTCCTGCTCGCTGGCCAGGCGGTTCATGCTGGACCCTGCATGGGGGCCAGGGCAGGGGGGAGAGCGCGCGGCGCACGGTCGCAACTTCACGGCGTGCGCTTGCCGCCACCACCCCACGCCTCAGCGGCTTCATGCCGCCCTGGGTCGTGGCTTTGCTCTTGCCGCTTGCAAGGACCACCAAGCAAAAACAGGCACACACGCGCGCGCACACGCAGAGGCCCCACGCACCGGTGCTGTGCAGCAGGATGACGACGGGCCGCCGCCGCCGCGCCGCCGCGCCGACGAAGAAGGCCGCCGTGCCCGCCGCCGCGCCCGGCTCGCCCCACTCCAGCACCTCCTCCTGCTGCTGCTGCTGCTGCCCGTCCCGCTGGCCCTTCCGCACCGCCTTGCCCCCCGCCCCCGCCTGCTGCTGCTGCTGTTGCTCCTGCCGCTCCAGGTCGTGCGGGTTTAGGTGCGCGTAGAGTTGTGCCGCCGCCCGCTTCTGCGCCAGCGCCTGCGCCTCGAACGCCAGCTTGTTCAGGTGCCGCTGCGTCAGCCGCCACGTGCCGTCGGGCAGCATCACCAGCCCGTCCACCTCGCGCTCTTCCTCCTTGCCCTCCTCCTCCTCGCCCTCCTCCCCATGCTGCTCCTCCTCGCCCTCGTCGGCGCCGTCCTCTGACCAGCCCGCTGACTCAGAGCCAGCGCCGTCGTCCGCCGACGCGTCGGGAAAGGTGCCGCCGCTCACAGGCCCAGGCTCCGCGTGCCCGTTGCCGTGGGGGTGCGGCTGTGCGTCATCCGCTGGCATGCCTGCCGCAGCGGCGTCGGAGGGCGGTTCCGCAATCGGCGAAGCGGCGCCGCTGGCGGACGGGCTGCGCTGCTCGCCGGGGGGCGGGGGCGGCGCGTCGCCCTCGTCGCCCGGGGCAGGCGCCACGGCAGCGGGGCCCGGCTCGCTGCCGTTGGCTGCTGCGTCGTCAGGCCCGCCAGACAGCTGCGCTGCTGCGGTGCTCGGGTCGGGACCCGCCGCGCCGCCATTGCCCTGGCCCTGCTGCTGCTCTTGCTGCTCCTGCTTGCGCTGCTGGCGCTTCTGCTGCCTCTTGCGCTTGAGCATGCTCTCCCGGGCCATCTGGAAGGCCACGCGGTCGCTCGTCGAGGTGACCGCCATGGTCGCCGCCAGCGCCGCCACCACGCCTGCCGAGAGCGAGGCAGGCGGAGCGGCTGACGGCGCTGGCGCGGCGATGGGCAGCATCGATGCCTGAGGAGGGGCCTGCGCGCCGCTCTTGCGCCACATTAGCCGCAGCGGCACCCAGCCCTGGCGGTGCGCGTGCTCGGGCTCGCTGCAGAGCTCCAGCTCCTCCACCACCAGGTCGCTGCTGGGGGGATGCGGCCGGCGCCTGTCCACCACGGGCACCACGACGGGCTTGGGCAGGCGCTTGCGCCCGTGGGCCACGGCGTCCAGCAGCGCGCCCCGCACCTCGGGCAGGCCCAAGCTTGGCCCAGGTGCTGAGCTCACTGAGGCGGCCGCGGTGGCCTGCATCCTGTCCTCACAAGCTGCTCTCCTTCGCGCAGCCGTGCCGCACGGTGGTACGAGCGGGGCTTTGCGCGCTCGCGGAGAACGCGTGATGATCTTCTGCTGCGCGCAGATTGACCCTTTGAGCTTTCGCTGCAGAATTGCGTTGCGCGCTCGGCACGCCGCGAGGAGCTGAAGCCACCAGAAGCGGCGGAGCGGAGCAGGAGGCGGCCCACGATCAACCAGCAGGCAGCCATTGGCAGGTGCGTCGGCAATGCGCTGCAGTGTGAGGCATTGGCTGCGCGTTGGCACGATCGCCCCCAGGTGAGCCTGAACACAGGGGGGGGCCAGCGGATCTTTCCGCGCGGTGGGGGACGCCACGCACACGCCACGGTGCGCTCCAGCTGGCTGGCTGCGAGGTGCAAGGTGCGCTCACCACTGCAGAGCACGCCTTCTGGCTCACAGCCGGCTGCTTCATCCTCCACATCACTCAGCCTGCGTGGGCGCCTGCGTGGCGCTGACGCAAGCGCCACGGGCCGCCACAGGCCGCCGTGCACACGGGCTAGCTATGTCAGCGGGCGTTATGAAGGGAATGTCCCACTTCCTCCCCCCTGGCCTCACGTTCTCTGGCCCGAACGCCGCCCTTTGGCGCCATCCACCTCAGCATGTTCCAAGGTCCGGCCGCCCTTCGCCAGTTTGCATACGCGTGCCTGCACGCGCTCTCACCTATTTCTCACCACGCAGACGGACTCGGCGTCACCTTGAGGAGCGACGCGTCTGCCCAGGCGTTGAACGTGCCCGGTGAGTGAGTGGCGAAGGGCGGCGCGGCGGAGCGCCCACGCAGCGCCGTGCCCCGGGCACGCTCCTGCGCGCAGCGTGCGCACTGCCCACGCGCCCTGCAGCAATGCAGCGCGGCCGGTCAGCGCGCGGGCTCTCGCGCGGCCTTCTGCGCGACTGCACGCCATCGCCTTCCGGCTTGCGCGCCGCGTCTGGGAGTCCCTTGGAAGCGCGTGCACACCCGCATCGAGCACGCAATGGACTGGGCCCTGCCCTGGTGCTGCACGCAGGACACACTTGCGGGGTGGGCCACACCGTGCCGCGGTGGGCAGACATGTGCCGCCACATCGCGAGCAGGCAGCATGCCGCCATGCGGCGCAGGCCGCACAACTGCGCTGTGGGCGTGCTGCTGTGGGCGCCGCTGGTGACATGTGTGGCCAGCCTCGCAGCAAACTCTGGCCGAAGTGAGCGCGGGGCGCTGGTGGTGGGCTCGCACTGGCGGTGTGGGCACTCGCCGGCCACGCTCTACAGAGCCGCCTCCTGCTGCACCACCACGTGCGCAGGTGCCCTCCGAGCGGAACACATGACCAGCGGCTTCAGGTGAGTGGGCACGCAGTTGCCGTTGCGCAGTCAACGACGTCCCGCGCTCAGCGGGAAGCCGCGACCCCTGAGAGAAAAGCTGCTCCCTCCTGCACCCGTGCGCGCAGGGACGCCCAGGAACCGCACCGGCAGCACCAGGCGTGGAGCAGCTCAGTGCCGCACTTCCCCTTCGTGCTCTGCAGCGACTACTCGGCCAAGGCGTTGCCATACTACCTCGACGGGCCCAGCTGGACCGTGGACGACAGCACACAGGTGGGCGCAGCGCCGCCGCGCGTGAACCATCACAGCGCTGGGGCAACGCAGGAACAGCAGAGCCTCACGGGCTGCGTGTGTGCACACCTGCTAAATGTCACCAGGTGGCCACCATCACGTTCAAGGTCGGGCTCCGAAGCCCGTCAAGAGCGGGACCTCCAACCCCTGCGGAGCCTTGCTGGGCACGGCTGGAGGACCAGGCAGCGGAGCTCCTGCTGCACATATGTGAGCGCCGGGATGGGGCGGGGCGCGGCGAGTGCCCAGCGCTGCCATGGGGGTGTGCACAGATATCTCTCGCTCGTCCACGGGTTGAGTTCCGCACATGCAGACAAGGCGTGTGAGCCGGCGGTGCGCCTGGCGGGCTGGAACGCCACGCTCAACGGGCAACCCAAGGAGATGCGGGTGCACGCGACGCCGCACGGCGCCACGCTAGCCATCTCCGGCCTGGGCCTCACACGGTGCGGGCCTGCTGCCAGTGGCTCTGCACACGACGCGGTGTGCCGCGACCCCACCTCACGCCACCCTCACGACACGTGCCATCGTGAGATGGTGTGTGCACGCAGGGCCACCGCCGACGGGGCAGTGGTCGCGTTCCAGGTGGCGGCGCCCTGCAACCGGCCCGTGCTCCTCTTCCAGCCGGACCTGGATCGGGTGGTGGCGCTGCAGTACGCGTTCGCCGAGTCGTCCGCTGAGCGCCAGTGCTGCCCCACCAGCGGCTGATGCGGGCGACACTGGACCGGTTGATTGACTGAACTGCTGCCCCTTGCGCGCTCTTGGCTGCTTGCTCCTGTCGGTGAAAGGTGGAGCTGTCGTCGAGTTCAAAGGATTGCGCTCATCCAACGGCGGCACGAACGCAAGCTGCTGCGCAAGCTCTGCGCGCTACAGACTCAGCACAAGATGCGCACCGCCGTGAAAGCGCGCACATCGGCCGCTCAGGCGACGGAGGGCGGCTATGCTGCGATGCGGGGAGCGCCCAGCAGGCCGAGCGCTCGCGCAGGCACCACGACCAGCGCGCTGCTCAGCAGGTGAGCTACGCCACCTGGCAGCCAGAGATGTGCCTCGTCGACGAGGAGAGCCTGAGCACTGCTGCTCTGAGCTTGTGGCATCGGCGCCGTCGGGGGGCCGCTTTATCACCTGCGCTAAACAGCAGCGCGGCACCGAGCAGATGGCCTCGCAGGCGCGCAGGGGGCAGCCATCCGATGCACGGATTGTGGTCGTGGAGCGAGGCAAAGGTGCGGGGGAGAGGTGCGGGCGCCCGTGCCCAGCGGCACGTGCTCGCTCGCTCATGACCGGCCGCGCAGGCACGCCGCTGGGCCCCTGCAGCACCAGCTCCTCGCAGCATCCATCGCCGGCAAGCAGCGCGGCGACGCCGTGCGCGCACGCGTGGTGGCAGAGCACGTGGCGTCCTTCAACGGCCGGCGGCGCTCGCCCTCATCGCCCGAGCACGGCGACCTGGGGGCGCTGGAGGAGGCGGCCACGCACGCGCTCGTGTCCTTCGTGCGGTCGCGCGGCCTGGACCTGCCCCTGGCGCCTGGAGCCGTCGAGCAGTTGCACACGGTGCGCCGCGCGACCCCGCAGGGGTGTGCGCCTCCCCAGCTGCACTGCAGGAGGCCACCACGCCACCTTGACGCAGGCGAGAGCGTGCTGCCCGGCGTGCTGGCAGTCGAGGTTGCTCAGGGTGGTCGAGGCGCGTACGACCCCTGAGGGTGCTTGCACTGAGCGGCAGCCGTTTCGCCTGATGCACCAGGCCGCACGCGGCGCACTGATGCTCAGCGCCGCTCGCCGCGCTCCTTGCGCCTCTCCCAAGGGTCGTCGCGCGGGCGTTCGCACCCCCCTGAGCAACCAAGACCTGCCACGACCGCGCGGGCAGCACGCTCCCTGCTGGTCTCAGAGGGGCGTGGTGGCCTGGCTGCTGGCTGCTCGCCCTTCCCTCATCACACCGCTGCACGACTGAGCCTCTCCACGACGACCTCGTGTGCAAAGAGCAGCAAGCAAGTGTGTGCTGCCTGCGTGCCGACACCGCCGCGCCTGGAGATGCACGTGCTGCGCTGCCGCGCAGGAGACATATGCGCTGGAGTGCGAGGCGGACGGCGGCGTGCGCGGCACGCTGCTGGTGGCGGGCGCGCAGGTCGCCGGTCCCGACGGGCAGCCCACGGCGGTGCTGGCGCTGGCGGCGCGCCTCTCTGACCGCTCGGGCGACGTGCAGCACGCCCAGGTGCGGGACAGCGCAGGGGGCGCCCCTGAGCAGGCTTTCGAGCGTCTTGCGAGTTGCTCCTGGCGGAGTGCAGTAAGGGTGCCGCGACGGCGCTGCTGTGTTGCGCGTCGCGGTCCTGGAGCCCGCCATCACGCCAGATTGGGTCAGGCAAAGCATGCGCGAGTATGGTGGTGGCTCTTGTTGCGCCGCGCAGCTGCGGGCGCACTGGGCGTGCTCCAAGGGCCTGGGCCGCGGCTGGAAGGCGCCGCCGCCCGGCTGGCACACGCAGCCCAGCCAGTCACACGACGCCGGTGAGAGGCGCATGCGGCGGGAATGACGAACACCGCACGGTGATGCTCGAAGGCGCGGGCGTGCGGCGTGAGGCCATCGCCGCGTGCTGCTTTTTGTTTGCCGGCGGCGTGCAGGCGGCGGCGCGTGGCAGACGCTGATGGACGCGGTGGATGGCCTGGAGCACGGCGGCGGCAACGGCGGCGGCAGCGTGCGCAGCATGGTGCTGCAGGTGCCGCTGACCGGCCCGCTCAGGTGCGCCGCGCTCGCCGCGCCTGTTCCTTGCTCCCTGAAGCGCGCCACCAAGCACGTCAAGCGAGGAATTGTTGGTGGTGCTGCTGCCTTCCTGCCTGAACGCAGCGCCGCCTCCAGCGGCGTGGCCATGGTGTTCAACATGGACCGGGGCCAGTGGTTCAAGGTGGGTGGTGCGAGCGACGCAGCGCACGCAATTCGTCGCAGCACCGCTCAGGGACTCCGCGGGCAGGCCATGTTGCGCCCGCTTGCACACTGCCGCTACCGCTGCATCACTTGCACCTACTCCGCTCGGCGCTCCGGGACGCAGGCCGTGTCTGACGCCGGCCACCTCACCGACGTCTTCTTCCCCACGTCAAACCTCGCCTCCCTCCTCGACGACGACCGCTCCCGCACCCCCTCCCGCCCCGCCACCACCACCAAGCGCCGCAGCTCCGACCGCGCCCCCGCCGTCTGGGCCCCCCTCGCCGACCCGCCGCCGCCGCCACAGCGCCGTCAGGACCCCGAGCCCGCCGCCGAGGCCGGTTACTCGCCCTTCGCCGACCTCGCCCCGCCGCCGCCGGCGCCCGCCGCGCCCGCCGCCGGCGCCGGCGCGAGCGTGGCGGGGTCGTCGTGGGACTCGTGGGACGCGGGGTACGGCGAGCCCGGCGTGGACGACTCGGTGTGGGAGCAGCGCCTTCGTGAGATGCGCGCCTCCATCGTTCCAGACTCTGACGTGGCGCGGCGCCAGGGCGGCCGCTCGGACGAGGAGGAGGAGGACAGGGAGCGGCGGCGCGGCGAGCGCGACGCCGCCAGGGCGCAGAAGGAGCGGCAGCGTCGGGAGGAGGAGGAGCAGGAGGAGCGGCGCCGGCGGCAGCAGCGCAAGGAGGAGGAGGAGGGCGCCCGGCGCAAGGCGGCGGCGCAGGAGGCGCGGCGGCGCAAGCGCTCGGCCACGCCGCAGGTGCGCTTGGACGCTCGTGCTCCAGCGCTCTTCGCCACAATGGGCCGCAAGCTCATCCTCATCCCGTCCCGGCGGGCCGGTGCGGTGCGTCGCATGATTGTTGCGCGTGGCGTGCGGTGGACGACTGCGTGTGCCGCGCAGGTGGCCCAGCTGGGCGTGTCGGACACCTCGAGCCTCGAGCGCTTCATCGCCGGCTTCCGCTTCTCGCACCGAAGCCCCGGCGAGTTCACCGTCGGCGGCGACGTCTGGTAAGCCATTCCCGCCCGCTCGCTGTGCGCGCTTCTCTTGCGCCCAACCAGCGGCCAGCGCTGCTCGCCGCGACGCGCACCGGTCGCCTGAGCGAGCGTCGCGTCTCGACGTGCGCGTGCGCGTTGCGGCCCCTCGCAGGCAGAGCAGCCACGTGTGCGGGTGGATGGTGGACAACGTGGGCAACCGCGAGCCCGGCGCGCAGCGCTCGCTCATGCACCGCTTCAACGAGGTGCGCACGACGCGCGCAAGCAGCCCCGCGCTTTCCGCCGCCGCCAGCGCCACCGCCGTCGCTCCTGGCCGGCAGCCGCTGGAGAGGCCAGCGAGCGACAATTGCATCGGATGCTTTGCTTGCTTGACCTCGTGCTTGTTGGAGCGCAGGCGAGCGAGCTGGTGGACAACGTGTCTGGCGTGGGCGACTGGGGCGAGAAGCAGGCGGCGCTGTGCGGCGTGGCCGTGTGGCTGCGCCTGAGCGCCATGCGCCTGCTGCCCTGGAACCGCAACTACAACATCAAGCCGCGCGAGATCTCGGCGGCGCAGGTGCGCTTGCACGACGCTTGCACGGCGCTCGCACGCCTTGGCGGGGCCACCGGGCGCAGGCCAGACGCCTCGCGGAGCGAACGCACGCGAGCCGAGACGCATGCACTGAGTGCGCGTGCGCGTGCGCTGGCGAGCTGCAGGACCGGCTGTGCAGCCGCCTGAGCGAGCTGTGGGCGGCCAGCGGGCGCGGGCAGGCGCCCGAGCTGCGGCCGCTGGTGCGGCTGGCGCTGACGAGCGTGGGGCGCGGCGGGCAGGGCGACGTGGGCCAGCGCGTGCGCGACGAGATCCTCGAGGTGCAGCAGCGCAACCACTGCAAGGTGAGCCCTGCATGCGTGTGTGTGGTGGGGGCGGGGAGGGGAGAGGAGAGGAGGCCAGGGCCGCGTGAGGTGAGGTGCAGCAGCGCAACCACTGCAAGGTGAGCGGCTGTCTGTCTGGGCAGAGCACGCACTCTGGTGTGCTTCACTGCTGAGCCGCAAGGACACCAGTGTGTGTCGCGTTCTTCTGGAAAGCGACGATGCGGATCGCGCGACGCAGCTGCCTTGCTTCGTGCTGCGCGATGCTTGCACGGCGCTTGCAGGGCGGCATGATGGAGGAGTGGCACCAGAAGCTGCACAACAATACCAGCCCCGACGATGTCGTCATCTGCGAGGTGCGTCCTGCCCCCCCCCCCTTCCCACCCTCCACGCAACGACTGCCCGCGCTCGTGCGCTCCCTGCCCGCGCCCTGCCCGCCCCCGCGCGCCCCACCGCCCTGCGGCACCACCGCCCAGCTTTCCCCGTGCAGATTCCCTCCGCGCCGGCAGCGCCGCGCTCACTGCACGCGCAACGTATGGTGTGTGCCACCGCCGCCGCCGCTGTCCTGCAGGCGCTGCTGGCGTACTGCCGCAAGGGGCTCGACATTTCGGCCTACTGGGACACGCTGCACCAGTCCAACATCAACGCCGAGCGACTGGCCTCGTTCGACCGGCCCATCAAGAGCGAGCCGCGCTTCAACGCCGACCAGGTGACGCTTCGCCCCACTGAGCAGTGCGCGGCGCAGCGCAGGCGGTCACGCGTACGGGCGCACAAGCGCCGCGCCGCGCTGCGCGGCGGTGGCCGCCGTGGCGCGAGGATCCTTGCCCTCTTGGCAAGCGCCGTGGCGTGGCGCGGTTCGCAGCGGCGGGTGAAGCGGGCTGACGAGCACGTTTGCGCACGTGGTGGTGCGTGCCTGATTGACTCATCGCGTGCAGGTGCCCGGCCTGATCCAGGACCTGACCACCTACCTGCACACGCTCCGGTGCGCGGGGCTCCACGGTCGCGGAATCTCACCCGCCGCAGTGCCAGGACGCTTGCCGTGACGGCGCTTTCACTCGCCCTCACCAGCCAGCGAGCGTGTGCTGTGCGACTGTGTGCGGTTGTGGGGTCCGCGGGCGCAGGGCAGTGCACTGCGGCACGGACCTGGCCAGCGCTGCGGGCAACGTGCTGGGCTTCCGCTCGCGCGACCTCAAGGGCAGCAAGGAAATGTGAGGGCCTCCCGAGCGCTCCCTCCGCCCTCCCTCTCGCACCCACGCACCGCACAGCACTGCGTGCCTCGTCTCACCCCGGCACACCTGCGCGCGAAACGAGGGAACACTTGGGCGCGTGCTGCGGGTTGCTGTGGGATGACGCTCGCCTGCCGTGCCTGGCCGCTGCCGCCCCTTCCGCCGCGCTGCGCAGCGCCGTGGACCCGGTGCCGCAGGTGGCCTCGGCCGAGCTGCGCACGCTGCTGGCGGCGGCGCTGCACCTGCAGCACGTGCTGGGCGCCGAGGGCACCAACGCGGCGGACGGGCAGGACGAGCCGGAAGCGCTGCACGGCACGGTGCGGCTCATGGAGCTGCTAGTCGAGGCACGCCACGTCATCCGCCACGCCGTCCTGGTGCGTTGAAAGTGTTTCCTCGTCGTCTTCTCGTTCCTGGGGGTGGGCGAGCGACGATCGCCTCCACACAAGCGTCGCGTGAGTGGGTGTGGCGACGGTACGGTGGTCGCCTTTTTCTGCTCTTGCAGGGCGGCGACTCGGTGTGCGGCGGGCGGCACCGCGACGTCATCTTCCTCGACGTGGCGCTGGAGAGCGCGCTGCGCTCTGCGCTTGAGGCTTCGCTGGCAGGCCTGCGTGCCGCCGCCGCGGCGGCCGCCAACTCGCCGCCCTCTGCCAGCGACCCAGGTGAGAGTCTACGTACGCGCCGCGCCGCGCTCGCGCTCACGCTGCCGCCGCTCTATGCTGCCCCAGCGCTTGGCGGCCAACGCGGCTGTTTGTGCTTTGCGCCGCTCGCGCCGCTCTGTAGACTACCGCGACGCGCGCGACGGCGGCGGCGCCGGCGGCAACGGCAGCGGGCAGCAGCGCGAGGAGCGCGCCGTGGGCCTGGTGCTGGACGAGCTGGAGGAAGGCGCCGAGCAGCTGCTGCCTGCGCTGTCCCGCCTGGCGCTGCGCGTGCCGGGCGAGGCCAAGCCGCAGCGCGGCGGCGGCGGCAGCGGCGGCGGCGCCACGGCCTCGCAGCGCGTGAGCCTGCTGCTGGCGGCCACCTGCCTCGCGCTCGAGAGTGAGTCTTCTCTCCTCTATCTCTGGCGTGCTGCGTGTTGAGCTTTCCACTTGGCGCAGCAGGTGATCTCTGGCCAGCAGATCAAGTCATCTGCGATGTGTCGTGCGCCCCTGTAGAGCCGCGGTGCGCCCGGCGGGCGTTGATGGTGATGGTGAGGCGTGGCCCACGTGGTGCGCGCAGGCGCCGCGCTGTCGTCGTACCCTAACGAGGACTTGACGGCGGCCATGAAGTGGCTCAACGCACTCCTCGGCATGAAGGGTGAGTGCGCTCGCGTGCTCCCACCGGCTGCTGCTTTGTTGCGCCCGATGGCACGCTGAGCCAGGGACGTGACGCACGCCGTGCAACTCGAGTCGGCGGCAGTCGGCGGCGACGCGTGCTGCGTGCTGTGCGTGCTGTGCGTGCTGTGCATTCGATGCGCAGCGGGCGAGCTGCAGCGGGACAGGGCGATGCAGGCGCTCTCGGTGTTTGACCGCCTCAAGCGCACGCTCGACAACCAGGTGCGCATGCATGGGCTAAACCCTAAACCCCCTGACCCCACCCTAACGCTCAGCGCTCAGCATGAGCCACAGCCAGCCAGCCACAGCGCGAGCCAGCGGCCGCATGTGCGCCAAGCCGCGGGTGTGTGTGGCCTCACAGGGTGTTTGCGTGCCCTGCCTGCCTGCCCGTGCAGTCGTCGGCGCTGTCGGCGCAGCTGCAGCCCACGGCCGAGGCCATGGGCCACCGCCTGGGCCTGCCGCACCACGCCATCGCCATCTTCAGCGAGGAGGCGATCCGCGGCACGGCCGCCGCGCCGCTGGCGCAGCTGCTCGGCGTGCTTGAGCCCTGGTGAGCAGCGCCCGACTGGTGGACTGGTGGGCACACGCATCAGCTCCGTGCGGGCGTGCCGCCCTGTGGCACGCACAGGACCGCCACCACCACTGCCACCACCGCTCCAGCTCGATTGCGCTGCCGCTGGCGGTGCTTTGCCGATGTCGCAAGCGGTTTTGCTGGTGAACACAAGTGTGTTTGTGCGTGCGTGCGTGTGCGCAGCCTGCGCCGGCTGGTGGGCAGCGGCGACTGGCAGGTGGTGAGCCGCGGCGAGGCCGAGCGGTCGGGCGGCGTGCAGGGCGTGCTGCGCCACCACGCCACGCTGGAGGAGGTGCAGTACCACACGTACCACGAGCCCACCGTGCTGGTCGTCGACAACATCGGAGGTGCGTCGCAGGCGCCCGGCGCCTCACGCCGGCGTGCCCTGCTCTTTGGTTCGTGTCCGGCGGGAACCTTTGCGCGGAAGGTTCGCCGACGAGGGAGGGGAGGGCGACGCCAAGGCGGTGCGGGTGTGCGTGCGTGTGTGCGTGCGTGCGTGCGCGTGCGCAGGGCACGAGGAGGTGCCGGCGGGCTGCGTGGCGGTGCTGAGCGCGCACGGGCAGTGCCCCGACATGCTGGCGCACTCGGCGGTGCGCGCGCGCAACATGGACGTGCTGCTGGCAGCCTGCCACAACGGGCAGGTGAGCCACGCGACGCTTTTTCTGCGGTGCGGGGACGGCTGCGCGCCGTGCGCTCCGGCGCGGTGCTGCCGGTTGTGAGGATGTGGTGTGGTGGTTCGAGGGAGCGTGAAGCGCTGGAGCTTGAGGTGCTGTGGTGGTGCGTGCGTGCGTGCGCGCGTGCAGGTGGCCGAGGGCATCAAGCACATGGCGGGCGGGCAAGTGCGCGTGGTGCTGTCGGGGCAGGAGGTGCAGGTGGCGCGCGCCTGAGCCCACCGCGTGTCGAAAGGCGAGGATCCTATTAAAAGTGTGTTGGGCAGTTGCCGCTGTTGTCGCTTTTCTTCTTCTTGATCTGGACGCTGGTTTCTTTCCAGGCGCTGGCGCACTTGTCCGGACGTTGTGCTTCCTTGACCTCACGACGCTAATGACGTTGCAGCACGCTGTTTTGCCGATGGGTGTGTGCTGTGGGTGCCGCGCTGTCTGTAGTTTCTGGGCGCCCTTTAGGGTGACTGTTGTGCTTGCGCTCTTGCTCTCTCTTCGCTACCCTCAGGCGAGCCCGTGACACGTTGCGTGCAAGTCCTGTCTCGTTGCAGTCTCCTTGCACCCCGAGAAGCTCTGCACAAGTGCACCGGTCCGAAGAGAGTGCGTCTTGACCAAGCTGGCCCACCCATCGCAACGCTAGAAGAAGCAACCCCCTCACGCCTTCTCCACCTCCTTGAGCGTGAAGGACTGGGAGATCTGCTGCAGCACGGGCAGGCTCTTGTCCAGCGTCGTCTGCGGGTGGGCAAGGGCACCGCACGCACGAGCACGCCTCAGATGCCATCCCACGCCTCCAGGCGAGCGTCGCTTCCCCGGCTCACACCACCGCGTGCCCGCGCCGAGCTTTTGGACGCGGCTGGCCAGCTGCAAGTCAGGTGCAACGCGACCCGTGCTTGGCCCACGTCCCGGCGTGAGGCGTGTATGGCACACCCGCACCTGCGCCGTCTGCAGGCGGAGCTCGTAGAGCCTGTTGTTGGCCACGCCCAGCGTGGTGATGAGCACGCGGTCCCACTCCACACCATAGTCCTTGAGCACCTCGCCCTGCGAGACGCCAGCCAGACCACCCCCGCCAGGTGCGGCAGGCCATCCCGTTGTGTGCCAAGACAGCTGGGGATGCCCCTGCTCAGCAGCACTGGATGGATGAGCATGTGGGTGGGGTGGCGCGGGCGTACCTGGGTGGCGAGGTACGGGCTGCGGGACGCAAAGGACGTCATGCGGATGGCAACGTCGAAGTAGGTGCGCCCGTCCTCCCCCTGCCTGCTGGAGGCCGAGAGGATCTGCCCCTCGCGCCGGATGCCCAGGCGCGTGGACATGAACTCCTTGTCCAGGTACTGGCTGAGGATCTGCTTGGCGGTCTGGTCGGGCGTGCCCAGGTCCGTCACCGTGTTGTAGAAGCTGCTGCTGGGCGAGCTGATGTCCACAAACAGGTTCTCGTCCACATTGCGCGGGTTCCTGAAGAAGCAGTCGTTGCCCGTGACCGTGACGGCCAACCAGGAGTCGGGGTAGACGAACGAGTAGCCGTCCAGCTTGTCCGTCCACACGCGGAAGCCCTGCGGCGGCTCCACGAACGCCTGGGCCGCAGGGGAGAGGCCCAGCGCGCGAGCGGCGCTCAGGGTGAGGGTGGCGCCGAGCAGCGCGCGGCGATCCACGCCGCGCAGGCTGGCCTCCTCGATGCTGCGACCGCTGGTGCTGCACGGATTGCTGTCCGATGGCGCCGCGCACGCGGCGATGGCGCGCTGCTGCTGCTGGGGCCGCCCGTTGGAGAGCCTGCCGCGCTGCAGAGCAGCAGCGGCAGAGCAGGAGCCCCTGGCAGCTGCTTGATGGCGGGGGGCGGATGTCTTCATCATGCTGCGGGACTGCTGCTCTCCTGGCAGCGTGCGTGCGGCACGCCGGTGGCGCAGCGAGGGCGGAGCTTCAGCGGCTTGCAGGACAGGAGGCACAGGCCCCTCACACTGGTACACATGAATGAAGGTGGGAAGGTCTACACGCGACAGGGGACCGAGGGGATGAGGGCGGGCGCCCCGCGTAGGCGCCGGATCTGCAGCGCGCCCCGGCCCACGTTATGACCTCTTCACGACTGGGTGCTGTGCTGCTGGCCCTTTTCAAGCTTGAGCATGGAGACATGGTCCTGCGCCGGCAAGCAGCAAGCAGCGGGGCCCACAACCGCGTGGCAGCACCGGCACGTCCACCGCCTCTACCGCCTCTACCGCTCTACCACACCCGCCAGCGCCTCCCCAGCATGCTGGTAAACGAACATGCAGCCCGCACCTGCAGCTGCCGGAGCCACCTGGGGCGCTTGTCCTTTTGCGCAAACTCGGGGTCGATGACGATGTACTTGGCTCCCCACGCCGCGCCAAAGCCCCATCCCAGTCCGAGGCCCACGCCACACCCGCCGCCCATGCCCAGGCCCGCCACGCCGGTGGGACCCCCTGCACGCCGCACAGGACCACAGGGCACAGCAGCACACAGCTATGGCGGCACGGCCCCCCGCCACACCATCACACGCACAGGGACCATCAGGTGCTCCTCCTGCTGCCCGCTGAGCAGATGCTGCGTCGCTGGAGGATGGATCCCCTGCTGCGGCTGCGCGCCAGTCATGAATGGAGACGAGCGCGCACCTCCAAAGCCCCAGCCTATCCCAAATCCGCAGCCTGCGCAGGCACGTCAGGGCACACGAGACACATGGGACACATCGCATGAGACTATGGCCAGGGCAGGCTGCACAGACTGCAGTGCAGACGCGCGGGCGCCGCGGCGCCGCCGGGCCTGCTGCAGCTGAAGGAGCCACCACACCTGCGCCAAAGCCTGCACAGCACACAGCAGCAGCAACCCACGCATGCATGGCCGTCAGAGCGCCGCTGCTAAGAGCGCTGGGGCCCTGCATCTCGCTGCGCACGCGCGCGGCAGCTCCCGCTCACCGACGCCCGCGCCAGGCCCCACAAACGACCGGCCGCCCATTTTGTGAGCAGCTCCTGCTGAGGTACCTGCGCCGCACGTCTGCAGCGCGTCCTTTGCAGCGGGCTGCATGGCGGTGCAAGCCCTGCTGATCCGCAAAGTCCAGAACGCAGCGGCAGCAGCGCCGTCGCGTGCGGGATTTCCTGAGGGAGCGCTGCAGCTTAGCACCGTGCAGCTCGCACCCGTCGCCGTGGTGCCAGCTCCAGGAACGCAGAGCGCGATGGCCAAGTCGCAGGCGCTTGGCCCCGCCAGAGGCGGCGTCGCGAAGCAGAAGAAGCAGCAGAGCAATGGCGTCGCGCCTGGAGCCACGGTCGGGCGTGCCAAGGGCGGAGGAGGACGCCCCGCACCGCCGACGGCAAGCAGCAAGAAGCAGCAGCCCAAGCAGCAGCAGCAGCAGCAGCAGCAGCACGACGCTGCCAAGGAGAAGGCGGCGCCCATGGACGTGGCGCACGACGACGGGGCGCAGGACGCCGGCGCGGGCGCGCCCGGCGCCGACCCTGGGCCAGCACTGCCGCCCACCTCGCGGCTCTGCGTCAAGAACCTGCCCAAGTACGTGACGGACGCGCAGCTCAAGCAGTTCTTCAGCAGCAAGGGGGAGGTCACGGACGCCAAGGTGCTCCGCACCCGGTGAGCACCACGCCGCGGGCAGCTGTGGCCCGACCACCAGCTCTCCGGCCCGTGCCTGTGACCGCACTGCGCTTCAATCGAGGGAGGTGGACTGGCAGGGCAGCGACGCGAGCACGACGGGCTGTGCGCCGTCGTCCCCGCCGCCGCCCCCGCAGCGACGGCACGTCACGGCAGATGGGCTTCATCGGCTTCAAGAGCGAGCGCGACGCCGAGGCGGCGCTCAAGTACTTTGACAAGACCTTCATGGACGCCACGCGCATCAGCGTGGAGGTCAGTCATGGGTTGTCGTCCGCCTGCCGACGGCGGGCGCGCGGGCATCGCCACTGCAGCCGCCGCCGCCGGCGGCGGCACACAGCCCTCGCAGGCAGCAGAGGGGGCATGGTGTAGGGCGTGATGCAGGTCGCAAGAGAGCTGCGGGCCAGGGGCGGAGAAGTGCGCCCCGTGTGCGGCGCGTGCCCGCATGACACGTGACGCAGTTTGCCCGGTCCTACAAGGACCCCTCCCTCGCGCGGCCCTGGAGCAAGCACTCAGAGGGCAGCAGCGCGCACGCACGCATCGCCGGCGGCGGCCCCCAAGCCGAGGTGGACGGCTCGCGCGCCGAGGCGCACGCGCTGCTGTCCAAGGTGGCGTCCAAGGCCGAAGGCGCCAAAGCAGGCACGTTGCTCGATGTGGAAAGGCGCCGGCTGACACCGCACGCACGCCGGCCGCCGCTGCTCTGGGGGGACAGCATCTGGCAAGAAGTGCGTGGGTCGCCGCCGTGGCCGCAGGCAAGGGCGGCAAGGGCCGCTCGCGCATCGCCGAGCTGATGGAAGCTGACCCGAAGCTGGCCGAGTTTGTGGCGCTCATGGCGCCGCGCTCCCGTGCCAAGCTCTGGGCCAACGACGAGCTGGCGCCGGAGCAGACGCTGCAGGACCTGCTGGTGCGCCTCGGCTGCGCCATGCCTTCAGCCCTCTTAGGGGTGTAGCCAGTGCGGTGGGCTCCCGCCAAGACGGCAAACTGTGTGTTTGCTGGGGGTGGCGTGGCCGCAGGCGGCGCATCGCAAGGCGCAGGAGGGCGGTGGCGACGTCAGCGGGGACGAGGAGGACGACGCGCTTGGCGGGTCGTCGGACGACGAGTACGAGGACGTGGCGGCGGAGCGCAGCGGCGGCAAGCCCGGCGCGGCGGCGGCGGCGGCGGCGGCGCGGCGGCAGGCGCGGCTGGAGCGGCTTCGCGGCGTGGCTCCGGCGGCGGGCGCGGGGTCGGGCTCGGACTCGGAGGAGGGCAGCGACGACGAGGAGGAAGACGAGGAGGAGGAGGAGGGTGCGGGCAAGGACCAGGCCGTAGTGTCCGAGGCCGTCAGTGACCTGGACTACCTCAAGTCCCGCATGCGCAAGTGGAGTGACAGCGACGACGAGGAGGAGGGGGGGGAGGACGACGACGAGGAGGCGGGTGGGCGGCGGCGCAAGGCGGCTGGCGCGAAAGCGAACGGGCACCACGCCGCTGCCGCGGCGGCGGCGGAGGAGCACGACAAGGAGGCGGCGGCGGACGGGAGCGAGGAGGAGGAGGAGGAGGGGCGGGGGCGGGCCCAGGCGGCGGCGGCGGCGGCGGCGGCGGATGTGAGCGCGCACGCGCCGATTCCCGACCCCGAGGCGGCGGTGCGGGCGACGGGGCGGCTGTTCCTGCGCAATTTGGCGTACGGCGTGACGGAGGCGGATTTGCTGGAGCTGGGCGGGAAGCACGGCGACGTGGTCAGCGCGAGGCTGGTGATCGACAGGTGAGAGGGAGGCGATGTGACGATGTTGCCTGCGAGGCGCTCCGTGCGCTTGATTGATCGTTGCCATGGGTGTCGTGGGGCGTGCGCAACTGGAAAGTCGTGTGCCGCTGCTGCGTGCGCGCGGCAGGGAAACCAAAAAGTCAAAGGGCATCGCGTACCTGCAGTACGGCGCGGCCGAGGAGGCGGTGCGGGCGTACCGCCAGCTGGACGGCGCCATCTTCCAGGTGGGCTGGGCGTCCCGCAATCCGCTGCCTTGAGCACCTCGCGTAGCGCAGGGCAAGCACGGCGCGCTTGAGCCACTGCCTCTCAGCAGCAAACGCGCCGCGCACGCCCGGGGGGGAGGGCGGCGGCCGATTTTTTTCAATTGACGTTGCATGACAATTGTCGCACCAGGGCGTTGTCATGCAAAACCCTCATGCAGGGCCGCCTGCTGCACGTGCTGCCGGCCAAGGCGCCCAGCGGCTCCACCGGCTTCAGCGTGGAGGAGGGGGCCGGCGCCGCCGCCGCCACCGGCGCCGCCACTGCCACCGCGGCAGGGGCGGGGGCGCAGGGCGAGGGCGGCGCGGCGGCGGGCGCGGGCGCGGCAAGGAGCGCGGCGGGCAGCAGCTACAAGGCGACCCTGGAGGAGAAGCGCAGGGCCGACGCCGGTGCGAGGGCTTTGCCCCATGCCATGCTGACGTTTGGGCTTGCCGCCAGCCGGCCATCCCAAACGCCTCTCGCTGCAGCGGCTCTTGCGTGAGGACGACGTGCGCAGGAAGCGTGGAGAGCATGGGAGGCTGACGGCAACTGCCTGTTGTGGCCGTCTTGGCTGGTGTGTCGCCTGCGCAGGCAACCGCGCGGCGTGGAACTCGCTCTTCATGCGCCCGGACACGGTGCAGGACGCCGTGGCGGCGCACTACGGCGTCAGCAAGAGCGAGCTGCTGGACGCCAGGTGCGGCGACGAACCCTAACCCTAACCCAAACCACCCCGCCTCGCGGCCCTCCCACCCTTCAGCCCTCCCTCCCGTCCTTTTGTCCTGGAAAGCGCTCGCGTGCTTCTCGCGAGGAGCGGGGTGGCCCGCGCGACGGCCCTGGTTCCATGCAAAGCCCTGGAAACCGCCGCCACCCCATGCGCAGGTCGGGCGCCGACGTGGCGGTGCGCGTGGCGCTGGGCGAGGCAGCCGTCATCCAGCAGACCAAGACCTTCCTCGCAGAGCAGGGTACGACCGCGCACGCACGCATGCCGCACGCCACCCAAACCCTAAACCAAGGCTTGCGTGCGCCCCTCGCCGCCGCCGCGTTCTTTCCAACGTCGCAACTGCTGTGCGGACGGGCGGGCGCAGGGGATTTTCGTCGTCGCCCGCCGCGCTCACAGCTATGCCGTGCTAAGCCGTGCTGTGCCGTGCTGTGCGTGCTGCGGGCGCCCCGCAGGCGTCAACGTGGCGTCGCTGGAGGCGGCGGCGGCGGCGGGCGGGTCGGGCGCGCGGCGGACGGCCAACGTGGCGCGCAGCCCCACGGCGCTGCTGGTCAAGAACCTCCCCTTCGCCTGCACGTGAGCGCGCCTTGGTATAGGCGCAGCCTCGCCCTGCCTCCCCCCACGGTGCACACTGGAACACCCCACATCTGACCGGACACCGGGTGCCTGCGCCGCTCGCCGCCTGCTGGCGCGTGGTTTTGGTCTTAAGTCCCAAACCTTTGTTGGTAACCTTCAAAGGTTGCCTTCAATCTTCTTCTTGCCGAACCTTTGGGTCACGCAGGGAGGAGGCGCTGCTCGAGGTGCTGGGCCGCTCGGGTCCCGTGGCGCGGCTGGTGCTTCCGCCCTCGCACGCGCTGGCGCTGGTCGAGTTCTGCGAGCCGCAGGACGCCCGCTCCGCCTTCAAGGTGAGGGCTTTAGGGCTTGCATGGGGGGGCGCATTCGGCATGTGGGGAACCACCGCAGGAACCCCCAGGCGGCAGACGCAGACGCCTGGTTGCCCGGGACCTGGCGGTACACCCTAACCGCAGGCGCTGGTGTACAAGAAGTTCCTGCACGTCCCGCTGTACCTCGAGTGGGCGCCCAAGGACGTGTTCACCACGCCGGCGCCCGCCGCGCCACTCGCGCGCGCCAAGCTGCCCGCCTCGCAGCAGCAGCAGCCAGAGCAGCAGCAGCAGGGCGCGCCGGCGCCCGCCGCCAAGTATGCAGGTGCGGGGAAATGTTCGACAGGTTTGTGTGCGCACAGCTCGCGCGAGTCGCTGCCACGCTGGTGCCGTCTCGGCGAGTGGTCTGGGCGCTGTGGGCTGTGACTTTGCCGCGCAGGGACGGCGGCGGTGGTGGGCGACGCGGCCGAGGACGAGGAGACCGAGGGCAGCTGCTCCATCTACGTCAAGAACCTGGCTTTCGCGACGGGCGACGCGCAACTCAAGAAGCACTTCGAAAAGGCGCGTCATGGTGTCGTCGCCCCCTGTTGCTTTCTGGTGGTCGAGCGCACTGGTGTGGTCGCGGGTCCAACCCTGCGTTCGCTTGCCCAATCGGCGCGCAGGTGGTGACGGCCGCGGGCGGTGTGCTGCTGTCGGCCAGGGTGGCGCGCCGCAAGCAGCCCAGCAGCGGCGAGCTCGTCAGCGCGGGCTACGGCTTCGTCGAGATGGACACGCCGGCGGCCGCCGCGGCCGTGGTCGCCAAGCTGCAGGTGCGCACTTTGCATTTCCACCGGGATCTTGCGGGTGCTTTCTGCTGTTGGTATCCGGCTCACACCTGGCGATGTCGGCCGCACGCCGCATTATTCGTCTCATCGTCGCAGGGCTCGATGCTCGACCACCACAAGCTCTCGCTGCAGCTGTCGCGCGCCAAGGCCGGGGGCGCCTCGGCTGGCGCAGCGGCGTCCAAGCCGCGCGCAGGCGGCAGCGCGGCGGCGGCGGCGCAGGAGGACGGCAAGGCCGGCGGCGCGGCGTCCAAGGTCAAGACGACCAAGCTGGTGGTGCGCAACGTGGCGTTCGAGGCGACGCGCAAGGTGAGGGTGAATCGCGCCGCTTTTTCGCGGCCTCGAGACCTTTACTCTCGAGCGAGGAACCTTCTGTCCTCTGACACCTGCGCCTGCGTATCTCGCGTCACTCGCGTCGCGCGCAGGACTTGGTGGGCCTGTTCTCGCCGTTCGGGCACCTCAAGAGCTGCCGCCTGCCCAAGAAGTTCGACGGGTCGCACCGCGGCTTCGCCTTCGTCGAGTTCGTCACCAAGCAGGAGGCGCGCAACGCGCTCGAAGGTGCGCTTGCCGGGGCCAGCCCGCCTATGCCCTCTGACCCCTCCGCGCTCTCGACGAGCACAGGCCCTCGCTTTGCGCGCGCGCATCGGATCCGCAGGGGTCATGGGCACGCACCTGTACGGGCGCCGACTGGTGGTGGAGCCGGCCAACGAGGAGGGCGGCGTCGAGGAGCTGCGGGCCAAGACGAGCGCCAAGTTCGAGCGCGACACGGCCGGGGGCGGCGCGTCGGGCGCGGCCAGGGCGCAGGAGGACAAGGAGGCGGCAGAGGTGCTGGGCGGCGGCCGGCCGGCGAAGAAGCAGAAGCTGCGGGGATGATGAGTGTGATGGCAGGACTTGGCCTCACTGCCTGTGGAGTGCGCAGCAGTGCTGCTTTTGCTGGCTTCCGCGTGTGGAGCAGACTGCCTGCTGCTGCATTTCGCATGCACAGAGAGGATGAAACTGCGCGTTGCAGGGCCTCGATGCCCAACAGCACCGCCGGTGACACGCGAGCAAACGCAAAGAATCGCCCCCAAGGCCGCTCCTCACACCGCGCACAGGCGTCCAGCAAGTGCGTCTCACACAAAGCTGCGCGTCTGCCTCGGCGCCCTGCCACGGCGCCACGTCCACGTCCACGTCTGCGTCCTGCTCTGGTCCCCTCGCCGCTGAGCGGCCCCCCAACCCCAACCCCACCAGCGCGCGTTGGCGTCTCCACCGCACCCGCTCCCAAAGCGCACGCACGCAGAGGCGCGTGTGTCCCACTCAAACCCATGCGAGCGCACAAGCCCAAAGGTCAGAGGTCCTCGAAGTCCTCGGCGTACACCACCTTGGGCCCCCTCTTCTTCGCGGCCTTGGCCTCTGCCGCCGCCGCCGCCGCCGCCGCCCCGCCCCCCCCGCCGCCCCATGCCCTCTTCGCCCCCCGCCCGCCCCCGCCCCCGCCGCCCCTCCCGTCCCCCTCTCCCTCCCCGCCGTCAACGCCGTTGCCCTGCGGCGGCCCCGCCCCCCGCGCCCCGCCGTACGACCCCCCCTCCGGCCCCCCTCCGCCCTCCCCCTCCTCCCCCTCCTCCCGCGCCGCCGCCGCCGCTGCCGCCGGCCACGCTCCGCTGCCCCCTCCCGGCAGCTCCACCGGCGTCGCCGCCGCCTCCAGCTCATGCTCCTCCGTGTAGTAAGGGTTTACGTCAGGGTCTGGCCGCTCCCCGGGCTGTAGCAGGTGCGGCAGCCGCGGTGGCAACCACCTCCGCCCGCCGCCCGGGAGCGCCTCCCAGCGGCCCCCCGCGCCGTCCGCCTCCGGCAAGCCCCCATGCGGGGCGGAGGCGGCGGCGTGGATGAAGGGCCTGTGGCCGGTGCGGTCGCTGGCGGCGTTGCTGCTTGGGGGCGGCAGCGCTCCCTGGGGGTGCTCGGGCGCCGCGCCGTCCGGGTGGTTGAGGTGGTTGGGGTGGTTGTTGGGCGGTTGGGCGGCGTCCCAGGCGGCGCCGTCTTCCTCACCTCCTGCGCCGTTGCGGCATCGGGCAAGGCAGCGACGAAGGGCGGGCAGTGAGATGGCGGCGCGGTGGTTTCCATTTCACGTGGACGTGACGTGACGGCCACGGTGCGGCCGCCGGAATCTCCCTCTCTCACACGCGCAAACACTCTCACGCGAAAAAGGAAACGGTCCGCGTCGCGCCGCACCTGGGTAGGGCTCGGGCGGCGGCGGCAGCAGGTGCTGCGGGTAGGTGGCGGGGTCGTGGAGGGGCCAGATGGACGGGTCGAGCGGCCGCCGCTCGTCGCGTGGCGGCGTGGGCTCGGGGCCGTAGTAGGGCGGGCTCCTGCATGCGCGCGCATGGGTGGGTTAGGGTTTGGGCTAGGGTTGGGGTTGGGTTAGGGGTGGTGCGCAAAGCCCTGAAGAAGGGCTCACCATGGCGCCTCGCGCGAGGCGTCGTCGACCTGCTCGCCCTCCTCTGGCAGCAAGCCCTCGCCGCCCATGCCTGCAGGCCCTGGGTCGCCGTGCGCCGCCGCCGTTGCCGGCGCCGGCGGCGGCGGCGGGAGCGCCTGCTGCGGCCGGGCGGGCGGGCGGGAGTCGGGCGGCGGGGGCAGCGGGTGCGGCACCTTGTCCGGCGGGACCGCCGCCCGGTCCTTCTCGTACGCCTGCGCACGCACGCATGGGGTGAGGGCTTGTGGGCGTGGCGTTAGGGCTTTGCCACCGGCACGCATGCATGCGCGCGCCGTCCTGCTCGTCAACCCTCCACGACTCGAGTGGGAGCGGGGGCGAGGAGTTAGCGCTTAGGGCTTAGGGCTTAGGGTTAAGGCTCACCGGCACGTTCCAGAAGACCTGGTCGAGGTAGCCGAGCAGCTCCTGCTCCCTGATGTTGTCGTGGATGGACACCAGCACCTGAGGGGACGGGGGAGGGAGGGGAAGCATGGCAGCGCACCGCACGCAGTGAGATTGGCGGCGGCCCTCGCGTCGAGCTCGCCACTCCTGAACCCTCCTCAAGGGCTTGGCGTCGCGCGCCATGCCATGCAACGCCTTCCTCCGTAGGCGCCCCGCGCCACGCTCCCCGCGGCCGCCTTCACATCCTTCCGCTGACGCTGATGCTGACGCCGGCGGCGCCTGCCCGAGCCCTAGGGTAAGGCCCACCCCATGCAAAGCCCTCACCTTTTCGTAGACGTGGTAGGCGTTGGGCGTCTGCTTGTCGTGCCGCACGCGCATGTAGAACCAGCGCTGCCGGTCAGGGAGCCAGGAGCACTCGATGACGGCGTCGGCCAGCGAGGCGCCGTCCACGTCCTGCATGAGGGTATGGAACAGGGCATTGGCAAGGCGTTAGGACCTGCCGCCAGCGTGGGCGTCGGCGTTCCTCTTCGCGCTTGCAGGCCGCCGGTGGCACGGGAGGGCAGGTTGGGGCGAGGTGCGGGGCCATGCAAGGGCGCACCGGCGGGAAATCGACCGGCGTGGAGATGGGCTTGAGCGTGGGCCCGTGCGGCCCTCTCCGCGCGTTGCTGTCGATGAGCCACAGCGTATAGGTCTGCAGGCAGACCGACGGAGGGCAGCCACGGCGCCGCAACGAGTTGCGACGCGCGTTTGGCCGCCCGGCTAGCCAGTCAGATGAGGGCTGGCTCAGCTCAGGCTAGCTGACGACTAGGCAAGAGAATTGCACGCGCATTGATGAGGCGCACCCTCCCCACCCCGCGCACGCCGCAAAGCCCGCGCAACAAAGCACCACCCAAGATAAGCACAGACGCGCGCGCACACCGGGTGGTGGTGGGGCCCCTGGACCTGCAGCTTGAAGTCCACGCTGTTGAGGTGCGCAGTGGTCCTGAGGCACACCCGTCCCCACCCTCCCCCTCCACGCGCGCACACACACGCACCGGGTGGTGGTGGGGCCCCTGGACCTGCAGCTTGAAGTCCACGCTGTTGAGGTGCGCAGTGGTCCTGAGGCACACCCGTCCCCACCCTCCCCCTCCACGCGCGCACACACACGCACCGGGTGGTGGTGGGGCCCCTGGACCTGCAGCTTGAAGTCCACGCTGTTGAGGTGCGCAGTGGTCCTGAGGCACACCCGTCCCCACCCTCCCCCTCCACGCGCGCACACACACGCACCGGGTGGTGGTGGGGCCCCTGGACCTGCAGCTTGAAGTCCACGCTGTTGAGGTGCGCAGTGGTCCTGAGGCACACCCGTCCCCACCCTCCCCCTCCACGCGCGCACACACACGCACCGGGTGGTGGTGGGGCCCCTGGACCTGCAGCTTGAAGTCCACGCTGTTGAGGTGCGCAAACTTGAACTTGAGCAGCGCGTTGTCCGTGTTGGCCACGTACTCGCTGTCACAGCTCTGCGCAGCCACATGCGTGGCGCCGCAGCAGCACCGCCGCGGCAGTGGATCAACCGGCAGCTCGCACGGCAAGAGGACACGAGCGCTGGCGTGACGCGGGGCAACCCCACCGCCGCAGAGGCAGGCCACCGGGGATCCGCAGCGGCAGTGCTGCGACGCCCCAGGGCGTCTCAACGCCAGAAGCGCGGGCGTTGGCAGCGGGAGTTAGCAGGCGCGCGGGATCCCAAACCCTGACGCGCGCATGCCTTGGGGGCAAGCCCTAAGGCGCGCACCTGCAGGATGAGCCCGTCGGCCTCGTGCGACAGCGAGGGGATCATGTTGTGGATGACCTTGTGCGCGTGGTAGAGCGGCCAAAAGTCCTTGCAGCGCACGCTGAACGGCTCGCCGGCGTAGTCGTAGCTGCGCCCAGCACGCGCAGCACGCGGGCACGCGTGATGGACACGCATGGGCACGCGTGATGGAATTCCTAGGGTCAGGGCAGGGCTTGGGGCGAGCGCGCAGGGCGGTTGCGAGGCGCTTGCACTGCTGTGGACGGGCGGGACGCCAAGCCCTAAGGGAGGGCTTGGGCGTGCATGCGGGCGGGCAGGGCGCGCACCTCAGCGGCGGGTTGGTGTAGCGCTCCTTCTTGGGGTCGATCTGGTGCAGGATGTAGCTGAACAGGCACAAGCAGAGAGAAAAGCAAGCGAAGCACAAAAGACTCGTTGCGGCGGCGGCAAGCGGCACCTTTTGCTCGGCCGCAGCGTCGCGCCGCCGCCGTCGCGCATCCCACCCCAAAAAAGAAAAGGCGTGCCCGCGCGCACCTGCGCTCCTTGTTGCGGGGCCCCGTCACCACCTCGTTGATCTGCAGGAAGCGCTTGATCCACGGCTCCTGCAAGTGCGGGCGAAAGGCGCCAGGGTGGGGAGCGCGGCGGTGTGAGGGGCTGCATACGGCGGCGGCGGCGGCGGCGAGGGTGAGCGGGGGCGTGCAGGGCCTGAGCTGGCGAGGAGAAGGAGGAGGGGTGCCAGAGGAGGGGACGACAAGCCCGTCACGTGCAGCGGTGGTGTTGCAGTAGGCCATGTCGTACAACCAACCCAAACCCTACAGCCCTCACCTGCAGCTTGGCAGCGTTGTTGCAGTAGGCCATGTCGTAGACCAGGTACCTGCGCAGGGGGAGCGACGAGCGAAAGGGGTGCTTGTGCGCTCACCTCCCAGCTTTCCTCCTGCCTTCAGGCATGATCGTGCGCCCGTCTGCCTTCTGCCTGCCTCGCGCCTGTCCACCATCTGCCCCCCGTCCCGCACCACCAGGCGCAGACACACAGAGGCCCCCCCTCCCCTCCCCAAGCGCCTCACCTCCTGTACTTGCGCCCGTCCGCCTTGTCCTCGTCCACCACCATCTCCCCGTCCAGCAGCGTCCCGTTGTGCGGCTTGCTGACGGGGTAGTCGCCGCGCGCCGGGCCGCCGCCCTCCTGCGGCCTGCTGAGCTTGCCGGGCGTGGGGAAGCGCATCTGCGGCAAGCAGATCACACGCGGGGGAGGGAGGAACGGCGAGGAGCGTGAGGGGGGAAAGGCAGGCGCGTTCCCGCGGCCTGCTCGGCTTGCCATGCGTGGGGAAGCGCATCTGCGGCGATTGGGCGCGCCAGTGTGGGCAAGAAAGCAAAAGCTGAGAGCGCGGAGAGTGTGGAACAGGCAGGCAGGCGCGCATGCACCAGCAGCACAGCGAGAAAAGCGGCGCGGGCCCAGCAAGCAGGTGTGACGAGGAGCACTTTGCGAGCCCGTGGCACGGCGCTGCCACTCGCCACGCACCTGCACCCTGACCACCTTGAAGGAGCGGTCCACCAGGCAGCATCCCTCCCACCTCCGCCCCAGGCACACACACGCAGCAGCGCACCTGCACCCTGACCACCTTGAAGGAGCGGTCCACCAGGCAGCATCCCTCCCACCTCCGCCCCAGGCACACACACGCAGCAGCGCACCTGCACCCTGACCACCTTGAAGGAGCGGTCCACCAGGCAGCATCCCTCCCACCTCCGCCCCAGGCACACACACGCAGCAGCGCACCTGCACCCTGACCACCTTGAAGGAGCGGTCCACCAGGTAGCAGCCCCGGTCCAGGATGAGCAGCAGGTAGCGCGTGCCGTCCGCCTTCCACGACACCCAGTACCTGCATGGGCGGCGGCTTAGGGCTTGAGGTCAGGGTCTGCGATGCTGCCCTTTTTCGCCGGCGCCCCCGCGCTGCCCTCCCACTTCCGCTGCTGCTGCTGCTGCCGCCGCACAGGGGCGTGTGAGGCATGCGGCGAGGGAGAGAGGGAGAGGCAGCGGGGGGACGGCCGGGAGGGCGGGGCGGGGCGGGGCGGGCGGGCGCTCACCGTTGCTGCTGCAGCAGCGTGAGGTTGGCCCGCGCGAGCGACACGGGCTGCGAGCCGGGGAAGTGCAGCCGGCGGCCCTGCGGCGGCTCCTGCCCCGTCAGCCACACGTAGATCCTGCATGAGGGTTCAGGCGCCACGCCGCACCGCACAGCGCCATCACGCGGTGCGCGGCACGAGCGCGGCAGCCCATGATCAGCTTGCCGGCACGGCTGCAGGGCGGTTCGCTGAATGTAGTGCTAGGCCCTTAGGGCTCACATGTTTTGCAGGAAGCCGCCCTCCTCCTCGGTGACGGGCTCGCCCAGGTCCTCGATGCGGTCATGCCGGACCTCGGTCGGGGCTTGCGGCGGCTCCACTGCGGCCCGCACGCAGCGCAATACGCGCGGCGAGGTGACGGGTGGGCACAGACGCACCCAGGCACGGCTGGGAGGGGTCCTGAGCGCTGCGCGGCGCGTGCGGCGTCGTCCGGTCCCCACCCGCCCCACTGCCCTGCCCGCACCTCCGGGCCCGTCGTCCTCGTCGTCCTCCCCGACGCCCTTCCACGCCGG
>VFQP010001639.1_pt1:2500-28763 | contig 28763 bp, 46 predicted proteins | sample 3512351 | NCBI WGS metagenome assembly VFQP01 (sample SAMN10412372, study PRJNA504923) | tailings metagenome | isolation source: Relicate 1 Philex TSF1 revegetated site | place: Philippines: Tuba, Benguet | collected 2017-08-29
GTTGTGGTGGTGGTCATGTCTGTTGTGTCGTCCATGTTGACTGTTGTTTGACTGCCAGTGTTGACTGTTTGACTGTTGACTGTTTGACCGTTGACTGTTTGACTACCAGTCATGGATGTTCCTGCTGTTGCAGTGGCAGTCACACCACCAACCCCACCACCATCCCCACTATCATGGTGTACGCCAGCAGTGGCAATGACATTGCGATCACCACGACGCTGTTCATCTGCAGGGTCCCCCTTACGTGTACTCCCCTTATTTTTCGTGAGCACAGCAGGGTCCAGTGGGTCCCCTTGGTCTGGCTGCTGGGTGATTGCTTGCTGCTCTTGTCGTTGTTGTTGTTGTAGGGCAAATGCAACTGCCTGCTGTGCCTTGGACACTGTGCCTGAGTCTACCTGATCATCATACATATGAATACCCTCTGATGCTGCTCCTGCATTGCCCCCACCTGCTCCTGCTGTTGTTGTTCCTGTTGTTGCAGTTGTTGTTGCAGCACTGTTTGTAGTCTTGGTGGTGGTGTTGACTGGTGTTTTTGGTCGTGCCATGTCATGTCGAACCCCGGGGAGTATGAGAGAGGTATCTACATCCACTGCTGATGCAGAATTAGGCATGCTGGTGGTGCTGGTGCTGCTGGTGGTTGTGCTAGTGGTGGTACCCTCTTGGCGGTTGGCTGCTGCACGTGCGTCCAATATACCAGCATGCAACTGGTAGGGAGGAGGGGAAATAATGAGTGAGTGGGGAAATATTGAATGAGTGGGGAAAAATTGAATGAGTGGGGAAACAACGAGTGAGTGAGATAATGAGTGAGGGAAACAATGAGGGAGGGTGTTGTTGTGGATGTGCGCACACATGCACCTCTCCTTTTCCCTCCCTCACCCACCCAAACCCACCCACCCACCAACCCACACACACCTCAGTGGCTTGTCCTCCTACAACACCATTGTCAGTGATGGTTGGGTCATGTTGACCACCTGCTGCATCATTCACTTGTGCGTTGACCATCTGACAAGGAAAAGAGAGGGGAGCATCGTGTGGGAGGTTGAGACACATGAATACGCCAACAAGTGTAATGTTGTGAAATGTATTTGGTTGTGTATATTGTGTTTCGTGATGTGCACACATGGCATGTACATCACTATACAGGGGCATACATGCCTATGAAATGCATACATGCCTATGAAATGCGTACATGCCTATGAAATGCATACATCACTTACACATGCATACACCACTATGAGATGCATATAAACGTACCTCTGGGAGTTCTTGTGTTTGTTGACCAGTAACCTGTTGACCATTTGATGCTGGAAAAAGCACGGCACCACCCTATGTCATGGACACAGTACAAAAAATGTGAGAATCACATGTACGTCTATATCTACGTGTATATGTATGCATGGTGTGTCTATACCTCAAGACAAAAACATGCCTTGGTCATACATACATACACACACACACACACACACACACACATACATACACACACACACTTGTCTTCATTCGTGCATGCAACACCCCCAACAGAAATACACTCAACCATAACACACACCCCCAACCATCACACACACCACATGTTGTTGCACTTGTGTGGCAGAGGCTTCTTGCCCAGCCTCTCCTGTGACAGCATCTGTGAATGTACAGTATGAATGTACAATGTGGATGTACAATGTGGTACAATGTGAATGTACAATGTGAATATGTGAATATACAATGTGGATGAACAATGTGAATGAACATGTGAATGTACAATGTGACTGTACAATATGAATGTACAATCTGAATGTACAATACAGTGCTCTTGTGCGTATGTACCATGATGTCAATGGTGTGAGAGCATATAAAACACTGTTACTATGGTGTTCTGTATGGTATGCTTGTACGCAGACGTACCATGCGCAACACACCATGCACAGCCAACCCCCAACACACCCACCCACCCACCTAGCTACACACACACACACACACCAAACACACCATCTTGATGCCGTCGCTTACGTCTTCTCAACCCCAACCTATGTGTGATGCTATTCTTTATCCCCCCACCACCAGCATTCCCTCCATCCATCCCACCCCCCTGCATGTTGACCTGCTGGGTAGCCGCCACACCCCCTCCTTGCCCTACTGTGACTGCTGCATGCTCCCATGGTTGGGTCGCAGTTGCTGGGTCGGCTTGTACCACTGCAAAGGCGTTGTTTACACGTTCGGAGAATGGATCGAATACCTGTTGCTGCTGTTGTTGGGCTGCTTGTTGTTGCTGGGCTGCTTGTTGATGTTGTTGTTTGTGTGCAGCAAGGGCATCGTATATGGTGGTGTCTGTTGTAGTGGTGGTAGTGGTGGTGGCGGTGTTTGTTGCCGACGAATCTTGAGTGTCCTTGTTGATGAGGGTCCTGTGTGTGTGTGTGTGTGTGTGTGTCGCACATCACAAAACAACAATCACGGGCTGCAATGCTCACAACAATAGAGCACACACTGTACAATACCACTACCCACTGTACACATACAAGCACCCAACACAACGTAGCACCCAACACAGCACAACTCACAGCACACACATACACATCTTGACTCACACTACCTTGGGTCCATGGTCACACCATGAATTGCACCAAACACAGGTGTTGTTTGCTGGGTCTGCTGCTGTTGTTGGGTGGTTGCACCTGTGTTCCCACGCAACACAGCTGCAGCCTGGTGTCGGAGGGAGAGGAGGGAACAGATTAGGATGATCATCCCACCCCATCATGTGACAGAAAGGCGTGAGAACATGCAAATATAAACGCGTGAGAACATGCAAAATATAAACGCGCGAGAATATACAAGATATAAACACGAGGGAACATACAATTTTTAAACACGTGGGAATATACAAAATAAACATCTTTTGCTTCTACATGCACTGTACTATCTAATACCCTAATGCATACACTATTGTACTCTGTGATGCATACACTTCTGTTGTACACACAGCTTTACATTGTAGACCTCACACACATCACCACATACACACTCCCCCATATGCCCACTACACACCTTCAAGTGGCTGGCAGCACCACTAGCCAGGTGTGACTCCGTTGCTGCAAGTGCATCTTGCTGTACCCCCTTTTGCAATGCCCCCTTTTTACCTAGGATTTTGTCCATACGCTGCTTCCTCAACTGCTGGTTGACGGCAGTGCCTTGCTGTAATGACTGCACAATATTTTCCTGTGGGGGTGTATGTGGGTGTGGGGGGTGTATGTGGGTGTGGGGGGTGTATGTGGGTGTGGGTGTATGTGGGTGTGCATGTGGGTGTGCATGTGGGTGCATATGTACATGTCTGTTGTTCTTCCGTTGTCGCTGTTCGTATCAGGTATCATTGCTGTTCTTGTCTTCATTCACTATTGTTGCTTCAACACATGGAATGTCCCATGACCCACACACACCATGACCCATACACACCATGGCCCACACACACATACCACGTGTTCGCTTGGCAGCACTGGTGGTGGTTGCACAGTTGCCAGAGGGTCCATTGCATCCGCTGCTACCGCGTGGGTGAGTGTAAACAGTGATGGTGTGTGACTGGAATGCGCACTGCCGGTGCTGACCATTGACCACATGGAAAACCCACCAAATACAAGCCCTGTCATGAGCACAAGGACCAACGCCTGGTGTGAGAAGAGGGGGAGTGGGTGTGTGTGCACATGGCACGATGTGTGTTGCAGGGAACATACAACACAAGGGAGCTTACGCAAGAAAGCATACACAGCATACAAAAACACCCATACACAGACACCCATACAGTTTTGGCGAGCCCCCATGCGCTGGCAGGAAGCTGTGCTTGGAGGCCTTCAAGCATTGAGCCAAACTGTTGTTCGAATGCACTGGAGGATTCGTGTGCACGTGGGGACGAGCCATACCCACTGCTGTGACTGTGTCGTGCTGCGTGGGCACGGGGACGTGCCTGCTTCCATGCATCTGAGGATGATGCATTACGATCAAAGCCCCATTCCTGTTGGTGTGCGTTGTTGATCTGCGTCATCGAGTGCACTGGTGATGCATCACCCCCAGCCAAACACGCATCTGATGCGCCTGCAAACGATGCCAACACGTACCGAGCTTTCCCACAAACCATTTCCCTGTGCGGTCGGTGAACTACGCTTTGGCTGCAGTGACAACCTTCCCATGGACGTGCAGGATCTGTAAACAGCAAGTTCAGCAGGGGGAGGCTGGCATTGCGCAATCGGCTTTTCCAATTGCCAATGGATAGATTACTATGGATGCCTATGGATGCTAGGGTACTATGCCTGGAGGAGATGATGAGCACTCTCTTTGCAATGGTAACCTGTTGTTGCAGTGTCCTTGCAAACCCAGATGGAACACTATTGAGTAACACTCAGTTGCAACACAAGAGTTGCATTGGAAAATTTGTAATATAGTTCGTGACAAGGTGTTTCCTTGACACGTACAAGGAAAACATCACCCCACCAATATTCACACCACACCACCGCCACCACCCTCGCCAGTGCCGTCACCAGCATCGTCAGGCACAAGCAGCTTCTCGTCCACACAGACAACCTTGATTTTGCTGCTGCGGACCTCGCTGGTTGGGCAGCCAGGGACCTGCACCCGAAAGTCAACATCGGAGAGTACCAGGGTCCACACGTTGTCACAAAAGCGATATGTGGCAAGGCGGCCCTTGTAGGTGAGTTTGCTTGCAACCTTTTTGTCCAGCGCTTCGAGCACTGCCTGTGTTGGATGTTGGGGAGTGGATGTTGATCAACACTGGTGGTCCCCATCATATGGCTCGTTGGTTTCGTGGTCCCTCACCTTGTCAAACTGTGTTGATGATTGAGAGAGAGAAACATGTGGGTCCACAAAAGAAACACTGTGTCCAACACATCATCTTCCAATACCTCTTCTAGGACACGCAATGCGAGAGGGGGTGGCAGCTTTCCTGCATGAACAAGTTCATCCAGGGAATTCACCAAGCAGTCACCAAATTTGGACTCGCGATACAGTGCCACGAGACCAGCCATGGTGTTGATTGGTTTGGTGTTGGAGTTTAGCTGGGTGGCATTTTGGGAGGGAGAGTAAGTTATGGGGGAGTGTTGATTATGGGAAATGACAATGGGATGGAATAAATGACAATGGGATGGAATGATTGGGGTGTTTTAGAGCATGGTTTTTATGGGTGTGTACATGCATGATCAACACATGTGCACAGCAATGCACTCGATTTCACCACCTGTATGATCTCCAATAGATCCAGGCACATGACATGCAGGTTGAGGCTGCCACCACGTCTTCATCACCATTTTCAGCAACATCATCATTCCATGCAGCAGCAGATGCAGTGCAGGCGCTAGTACAAGCACAGGATGCACGGTTGGCTAATCAGGAGACGCAGCTACAGTTGTATGGGCTGTACAAGCAAGCCACATGTGGGGATTGCACAACATCAGCACCTGCGTTTTACAAGCTCAAGGAGAGACAGAAATGGTATGAGATCTGCTGCTATATGATCTCATCTGTTGGATCAAAGACCAACCACACCTCCATCGATCAATAGGTTTGCATGGCATGCCTTGCGTGGTACGTCACAGCAGCAGGCACAGCAACGATACGTTGACGTGTTGACGGCAACAGTACCGACATGGAACGAGCAATTGGATAGGAGCACACCCAAGAAGCAGCACAAGGGAGGCATGGGGCCTGTGTTCAGTAGTCTTGCTGGGGGAGTGACAGAGGAAGACGACACGTCAACGGTGTGTGTGTGTGTGTGTCATAATACTGTAATACATATATAACACTACCAAAACTGTGTGTGACGAGTCAACACACATAAAAATCCACCACATACCCACCAGATGCCACCGCTGCACCGTGCAGCACGTGATGGTGACGTGCACCGTGTGCAGCAACTTTTACAAGTGCCAGGCGCATGTGTCGATGAGAAAGATGCCGAGGGGTGTACAGCACTACACTATGCAGCAGATGGCAATCACGTGTCTGTTGCAGAGGTGCTGTTGCATGCAGGGGCAGATGTGGGAACAGGGGATACACAGGGTGATTCTCCGGTGCAGTATGCACAGCTGTGCGAACACCAAGAGGTGCTGGCGGTTTTGCGGAGATGGCGAGGAGGAGGGGAGGGGAAAATGTAGGAGGACTATTCACAAAAGAAGCGTTGTGCATGTTGGAGCGTGTGGGTGTGATTGCGTGTATTTCCTTATTCTTTATCAAGTATATCTGTCCACCATTTGGTATTGCAAAGCGTTCCCGATATCGCACAACATACCCGCAAAGATGCATTTTGCTTTTACCTCACATGCATGGTACCTGCCTTTATACCACAGCAAAAACAGCAGCGGCAGTGCGCAGTGCAACTGGTTTCTGATTGTGATCGCACAGGGTATAGAGCTGCTTGTGCAAGTGCAGTACAACCAGCAGTAGACAAACACAGTATACGAACACAGCAGCAAATCCAACAGCACGCAGCAGCATGTGTACAAAAACAAAAACAAAAAAACACACCAAACACATGCATTCTCCATAAAAAAACAAACACATGGCTTGTGCAAGCATACACAATGACCCTTCTGGACGTATGAATGTATGGCACAACCCAGGTGGTGTATGTGTGTTGGTGTGCATGGGAGGCACGCTAGGTACCATGCAAGAGAACAACAACCGCCCCGTGCAGGCAGCTGATGACACACGATCATCCATTATATCGCATATGATAGAGTATTGTATGTACAAGCACGGAATGCAAGGCACACATCAGTGGGGCACAGCCATGATGCGCAATATACATGGCATTTCTTTTTCTGTATTTTCATTTTCCGGTATATACAGGCGTGATCACATGGCATGGAGCGGTGTGGGAGGGGTTTCTCCTCCTCAGGTGGTGGGCGCATAGACCATTGCAGTGTGTATATACACTGACAAGTGTACACATGTACACAGTGTACACACTCACAGCAGCAGCAAAAAGTGAAAGATCCTCTCCTCTGTCCCCCCCCTCCCCCCTATGACCCTTCCCTTTTGAGTCCCTCCCCCTTGCACTGTCACCACCCCACACATTGACAGTAGGACGGGCTCTATCAGATGGGGTGTCCCACCCTCCCCCTTGCACCGTCACCACTTACACATTGACAGCAGGGGGTGCCGCCATGGGGTGGGGGGCATCAGGCTTGTCATCAGAGTCGGACCCAGAGCCAGTTGCCTTGTCACCAGGGGTCACGGAAGCATCCAGAGAGGGGTCACCCTTGGCAAGGCCCTTGGGGACTGGGTAGGCTTGCTCATCGTCTGCCATTTCACGGGGCCCCTGTTGTGTTGTGGAGGGGTGGGGGAAGGTGGTGAGGTGTGGTGGTGGTGGTGGTGTCTGCTGAGTGCATCAATCAATCATATGAAAAGCTTCATGAACATATGTGTTATGGGCATACACATGATGATACAAACAGCGTGCGTTGTATTGTGCAAACCCCAACACACACGCATGACCAATACCAACAGTGTGAATTACATTGCACACCCCCATACACGCACCTCAAAGGCCAGTGCACCGTCATGATGGATTTCATCATGTGTATCCCAAGACTTCCTGTCATCAAACCAATCAGGGAAGAAGAAGTAGAAGGGGAATGTGAGCACACCCATGATGATGTAGGCCATAAGGCCACCAATGATGCCGTAGGCAATGGAGTAGAGCAGAGGCCTGTGGAGTGGTGGTGGTGGGGTTGTGCGTGGGGAGTGGTGGTGGTGGAGTGTGAAGGAGTGGTGGAGGGGGGGTGAAGGAGTGGTGGAGGAGTGGTGGAGGGGGGGTGGAGTGTATGTTGATAATGTATGTTGATCATGTATGTTGATCATGTGTGGTGGCAGTGACAAGATTCCAGCTATCAACTTCCACATAGATACACAGCTCTCATACAGATACATCAGATACAACACACACGCATCCATTTACACATCAAACACACACAACGCACACAGTCCCCCACATACATCAAAATGATAGTCAAAAACGCAGGAATGGCCTTTTGAGGGTTGCGCCAGTCAATCCTAGCGGCATTAGTCATCATCATGGAACCCACTAGAATCAGTGCAGGGGCAGTGGCATAGGTGGCGACGTTCGCGAGCACTGGGGTAAACCTGGGGTGGGTGTTGTCATGTGAGTCAATGAGTCAATGAGGATGTGAGTCAATGAGGATGTGAGTCAATGAGGATGTGAGTCAATGAGGATGTGTGACTAGGTCAGGAGGATGCGCAGCATGAGGAGATGATGGTCATTATGCATTGTGCATGTGTGTGTGTGTGCATGTGTGTGTGTGTGTAGAACATTCACAACAACGAGTACATTGCAACACATCAACGACTTACCAGAGTGCTACGAAAAACCAAAAGCCAGTGGTCACAGCAGCCAAGCCAGTGCGAGCACCATCCCTGTTGTATTGAGATAACAGGTATGTGTGTGTGTGTGTTTGCGTTTGTTATGTGTGTATGATGTGAGCTGGTATCACATGGCTCAACACCTTGCCTCCATGAGCACACACTACACCACACCATAGCTATCCCCCAAACAACACCCAAGCAGCAAAACGACGCTCCAACAACAACACAATGACGTCCCAGCAACAAAACAAAACACATACCGAATACCACTGGCGCTCTCAATGTACGCTACGATAGGAGACATACCCAAGCATGCTCCCAGAATAGCACCCACACCATCCACACAGAATGCCTGCATCTGGCGCTCAAACAACTTTGTTTTTTCATCAAGCAGGCCGGGCACATAGACTGCCACAAACTGCGCCATGGAGTACATAGTACCAGTGGCTGTGTGTGGAATGAATGGGGTATGTGTGGGGGATATAAGTGGGGCATGCGTGGGGGATATGGGATATTGAATGGATGTGGGGGATATGGGGTGTGGGGGGGATGTGGGGGGTGTGGCAGGTTGCATGTGGTGCGGGCTTGCATGCATTTTGTAATCCACGCAGGCACAGTGCATTTGTTTTCTTGTGTATGGTCTTGTGTTTTGTCGTGTGTATTGTCATGAGGAGCATGCACAACTCAATACTAATCAAGCCTCACAGAATAAACCCCAACAAATAATAATAAACCCCAACAAACAGCCCTACGCACCATCAAGGAAGTCCACATACAAAAAGGTCTGTGTAAAAGGTGGAAATGGGGATTGTGTGATACAACATATGTGGGTACATTGGATGTCGTTATCGTAGCAATACAACACATGCACACATGAGCATTATGTATGCAAATATACACAAGTATACACGTACAAACCATGATGCACACCACACCACACCATGCACCACACCATGCACCACACCATGCACCACACCCCCAACATACCACACCCCCACCCCACCCCCCCCCCCCCCAAAAAAAAAAAACGTACAATGAGTGCAAGCCACAGTGAGCCTGATCCAAACCCTGAAAAATCAAATTGGAACAGGGTTCCACTGAACTGAGGCAGGGCTACCACCTTTTGAATTTCCTGCTGTCGCAGGGCCCCACCGGGGACGGGGCTCCCTGCACCAATGTAGGATGCAGCATGGCCAGGGATCCTATGTGTGTAGGGTATTGTGTGTGTAGGGTATTGTGTATGTGGTGGTGCATGTGGTGGTGCATTTCGTGGTTGTATTGTGTGCAAGGTATGTTGTGTGCACAATGGTACAGGTGTGTTTGTAGTAACTATATGAAACATGTTGGGATAGACAATTTATGAGGATACAATACATATCATACACATAATACACACACATATACTACATATACTACACAGCACACAACAGTCAGCATCAACGCACCATGCAACAATTGCAGCAAACAGCACACCCCACAGAATGGCACCACGAATGTTGAGCTTCATGAGCACAGCAATGAGAATACCACCAGAGATACCCTGTGAGGGTGATGATGGATGATGATGGTGGTGATGATGGATGGTGATGGTGGTGATGATGGATGATGGGGATGATGGGGATGGGGATGGATCGTGTGCACATACTTGCACAGGTAACATGGTTGCATAAGTCACATGATTACGTAGCATCCTCCATCACTAAACACATACCAGCCAAAGTGTTGCACTGCGCATCCAGCCGCCCGTGCAAGTGTACTGTGATGGAATGTTTGTGATGTGATGTGTTGTATGTGATGTGAAATCCACAATACTCGCGTATAAATACACATATGCATACACGTATACACACGCTTGCACATTCAGTACACACATGCATACTACGCTGAATAAGACACATGACAAAAAAACACATGCATGACAAAAAAACACATGCATACTATGCTGTATAAGCATATTACGTTAATACACACGCTTGCACATTCAGTACACACATACCGTAGGTGAAGGGGGACCAAGGTTGAGGAAGCATGACTCATAGGTAGCAGTGCTGTCAATCTGTCCCTGACCTGCATTGGGGCACACACCACCAGTCTGTGTTGTTGGGTAGGTGATGGAGTGTGGGTATCAATGTATTGTCAGGCATGTGATGGAGTGTGTGTATTGATGTATTGTCAGGCATGTGATGGAGTGTGTGCATTACTGAATTCAATTAACGAATAGATTCATGGTGCATCAATTGTGCACCAGTATGTGACAGAAACAAATTAATTATTAATATTGTTGTTTTGCGTATGCATACTGCATGTTGTCTGTGCACATGGAACACACATTCCAAACAAACCACACGTACCCCGTTGATAATCTTGGGAGTGAATTGACGCAGACGGTACTCGGGGGCACATCCACCAACTGTGATGAGGTTGTGTGGTGTGTGTGTGTGGTGTGTGTGTGTGTGTGGTGTGTGTGTATGTGTGTGTTGTGGTGCTTGTGTGTTGTGGTGCACATTATTGTGGTGCATGTTGATGCGATACACACACACACACACAGCACACACACGCAGCACCGACGCCCTCATCAAACATACTGTGTACAAGGGTTGCCTGGTCGTATGTCACGAGACCAATGCCCTCTGATGCTTGCAGGCCAATAAAGGACAAGAAGAGACCTGGGGAGTGAGGGGGGATGCATGCTTACGAAATACATGTGCAAGCATGTGTACGTGTGTGTTATTTGTGTTATTGTGTGCAATTGTTGGTGTTTTCTGATGTATTTGTGTGTATAAAAAGGGGGAATATGGTCCATTCCAACAGAATTCCATTCGGTACACACACCACCAATCATCATCATATTACACACTACACAATACACACAGTCATCATACCAATGCCAGCAGAGGTGGAAAGCATGATGGACTTGGGCACATAGGTGATGAGGCGACCTCGAATACCCGTGATTGAAAGCAGAATAAAGATAAAACCTGTGGTGATGAGTGTATTATTGGTGTGAACACTTGTGGTGTGAATACTTGTGCCCTACATCTGGGGCTAAGGGTATTTTAACCAACAGAACACCACCACCTGGCCTAGGAAACCCAAGAAAACCATAAAAAGGCAGTTTCAGGAACAATCAAATCACCTTCCCATACCCACACGCACCTTCAATAAACACGGCAGCCAAGGCCTCCTTGTAAGGAACAGGACCAGTGCCTGAGCATTGGGAGGAGGGTTATGTAATAAAAATGTAAGAGGAGTGGTGGAGGAGGATACATTGTAGGTATGTGTGGAAGACACAAGACATGTGGTGATAATGGGGATGACATACAGATGTTGGTGTTGGGGAGGAAATACACACAAATCAATACCACAGCAGATCAATACCACAGCAGATCAATACCACAGCAGATCAATACCACAGCAAACACACACCTCGATAGCCGACGACGGTGTAGGCAAAGTATGCCTGTATGGCAAAGTAAGTAAGGAAACAATGTGTAGGAGAAATATTTCCACCACCCACCCACCACTCTACGTACGTTCAGGCCCATGCCAGGTGCGAGGGCAATGGGCAAGTTGGCAAATATGCCCATGAGCAGGCACGCAATGCATGATCCAAGCGCCGTGCCACTCGTAATCGAGAGCTTGAAGGATGTGATGCAGTCCACGTAGCCCTGATCGGGCAGGTAGGGGGGGTAGGGGCTGTTGAAGACGCAGAAGGGGCTTGGGTCGTTGCAGTCTTGGGGTCCACAGGTGCCACCAGTGTCAGCGATGATGTTGGGGTTGACAGAGAGGATGTACGCTGCGAGGGGGGGGGGGATGAGGTGGTGTGGGACACTTTTTCGGCAAGACCGGGATGTACCTCAAATCATGCTCCCAACGACCGCGTCCTTGTTCACGCGCCCACGCGCCCAGTCACAACATTATTGGATACCATCACAATAAAACGGTCACAAGAACGACTTAGATCCAACTCGTAAAACCCTAAACGTACCCAGTGTCAAAAACGTAACTGTGCCACCACGAAGTTCCGTGAGGAAGCTGGTATTGCGCTGCTTGAGCTTGAACAGAAAGTTAAACTGTGTGTACAAAGGTGAGTGGCCATTTCGCGGAATGGCTGCACGTGCGTTTTTGTATCGAACGCATTTCGTACGTACCAACTTGTTATCTCCAAATCGGTTGATGGCTTCGCCCAGCTTTCCGAATGCCGAGCAGCAGCCAAATTTGCCCTTTGTGGCCGCATTGATCCGCCTGGAGAGATTACACTTTTCCTTGAACGCGAGATACTTGGGATGCGACAGTGCCCGCCCCATGGTTGCTGTTACGTGAAAATGATGTGAAAAACGATGTGAATATTGAGGGAAAATTGGCAAGACAAATTAGGTGACTGCAGTTTCACTTTTTCACATGCTGTCATGTGGGGCGGCCATGTGTGTCAATGCCACCTCAATTCCAAACATCAATGATCAACACTCCACTACACATCACAACCGTCCCCGCGTGGTGCCTCCAAAATAAGCCAACACTTCATCCCCCCCCACATCCTCCACCCGCTGATGCTTCCACACCGGCTTTCCACTCTTGCGCACCAGCATCGCCTCCACCCCTTCCTCAAAATCCCCCCGCCCCTCGACCATGCGCTGCGCAATCCCCGCCTCCATCTCCAAGCACTCTTGCAACGATGTCGCCGCAGCGCCCCTTTTCAATTGCTCCCATGTGACACACTGACTCAATGGGGACCCTTGTACCACCTGCTTATATGTCTCTACGCCCCACGCATCCGTTTTACCCCTCAACTGTGCATACACCTCCTCGAGCGTGGCCGCATCCCCAAACACGCGTGCGATATCCTCCATATGCTCCAATCCCCCCCCCTCCTCAGCATCCTGTTCCAATCCCCTCAACATTGTGTCCACCTCCGCCACGCTGCCAGCCTGCGCACCCAACCTCGACAACCCCTCCAACACCTCGGGCATGCGTGCACGCCGAATGAAATGGGTCGCTATTCCTGCGTGTTTCACAGCCATCCCCGACAGCCGGGCACCTGTCAATGCCAAATACAATCCCATTCCTGGTATAGGCAGGCGTGGCAAAAACCATGAGCCACCCACATCGGGAAACAGCCCAATGGCACACTCGGGCATCGCAAACAGAGTGCGCTCAGTGGCCACGCGAATGGGGCCATGCACAGACAATCCCACACCCCCTCCCATTGTGATGCCATCGATCAATGCAATGTGTGGCTTGGGCAGGTTGTGGATTGCCAGGTTGAGTGCATACTCGTGTCGGAAAAAACTGTAGGTGTGTGTGGGGTGGTGCATCAAGTGAAAAACAACCTGCCCCCCTCCATGACAAAACCACGTACCGCACGGCCTCCTCCACATTGCCTTGCTGTGCCAGCGCCACCACCCCTTTGACGTCCCCACCCGCACAAAATGCCTTGTCACCTGCTCCACGCAGCACAATTGCGTGCACTGCGGGGTCGTTGCTCCACTGCACGTAGGCGTTGAGCAGAAGGTCGACCATTTCGGTGTTGAGTGCATTGAGCACCTTGGGACGGTTGAGTGTGGCGATGGCAATGTGCTGTTGGGTATCGAGGGTTATTATCGAGGGTGTTGTCATCGTGTGTTGTTGATGATGTTGTTGATGATGATCGAGGGTGGTGGTGCAGTGATGGTTGCTGTGCACGCCCCAACTGCTGCTGATCGACCCACACAGCAATTTGCAGCGTCTGTGCAACACCTGACGCACACACGACATTTGTTGTTCTCAGATTGTTGTGACTATGTTCTCAACTTTCCAACATTTCCAATCCCTTAATTTCGCAACCACAGATCAGCTGCCACAGATCAGATCATCAACGCCACCCCCACCCAAAAAAGCTCAACCCCGCACACCACGATGCCCCGCACAGCCACCGCTGCCAACGAGGTGGATCAACGCACAATACAAATTCTAGCCGATGTTGCAGGCATACAAGACCTGGCAGTGAGCCTAGGCAATGAAACGAGCATAGCGACTGAGAATGGCACACGTGTCACCGGAGTGACCACTGTCTGCTCGGTGTTGGCTGCCACCACACCCCAGGGCAAGGCCCTGCTTGGTGATGACACCATCCAGCAGGCAGAGGTGCATGAGTGGGCATCCTTTCGACATGCACACTTGACACCTGTGACCGACGACGGCCTGCGCGCGGTGGGTGGATGTGTAATAGGGGTGGTATGCCAACAGCACGATTCTACACACACCACACCCTGATCTCTACACAGCTCAACGAGCGATTGGCAAGCCGTACATATGTAGCAGTCGATCAGCTCTCACTCGCAGATGTGGTGCTGTATGCTGCCACCGATGCTGCTGTGGTATGTTGTGTAGGCCGGGGTGTGTAGGCTGGATATGTGTGTGTGTGGGTGTATGTGGGAGTGTGTGTAGATGGGTACTGCAATGTCCAGTATCACCTGTCGTTTTCAACTCTCTGCCCCTGTCATTATTATTTCTCTTCTCCCCCCCCAACAAACCGCACAGCATGGCTTCCCTGTTGCACAAACACAACACTTTTGCAACCTGCTGCGGTGGTGGGAGCATGTGTCACACACAGCAGATACACAACACCGATGTCCTGTGCTCTCCCTGCAGCCAACTGTGTTCGTGCCACCAGCACCACCAACTCCCAAGCAGGTATGTTGTTTTGGGGTGTATGTGTAAATCACCTGTATCAGTACGTTGTTTTGGGGTGTGTATGTTAAATAACACCTGTATTGCCTGTTTTTACATCATCATAACATCAGGGTCATGGTATTCCCCTGTTTCATCATCTCGTATGCATCATCTCCCTCTACTACCATTTTCTCTACTACCATTCCCTCTACAAGCACTCTTATCTTTTGTTCTCATACAGGCAGCACCCGCTCCAGCAGCAAGCAAAGCATCAGATACCCCTGCAACTGCTGGTGGTACATCCAAGGTGTGTGTGGGTTGTGGGTGCTGTTGTGTTGTGTGGGTGCTATTGTGTGGGTGCCGTGGACACATCCTGTGTATTCATCATGCTTGCTCTCCACACACATTGTACACCTCTGCTCCACACACATTGCACACCTCTGCTCCACACACATTGCACACCTCAACAACAGGACAACAACAAAAAACCTGCCCCATCCACCACCAAGGACAGCACCACCAAAGAAAACACCAAAGAAAACACCACCCCACCGCCCGACACCAAAGACAACAAAAAGGCTGCCAAAAAACAACAAAAACCTGCAAACCCAGATGCAAAAACCACCAATGCAAAAACAACCGACATTGCAGTGGACATGCTCGACATTCGTGTGGGTACCATTATGGAGGTGGGCAAGCACCCCAATGCAGATGCGCTGTACCTAGAAAAGATCGACGTGGGGGAAGATGCACCCCGACAGGTGGTGAGTGGGTTGGTTCGCTTTGTACCTGAGGAGGCTATGCAGGGGCGCCGTGTGTTGGTGGTGTGCAATCTGAAACCTGCGAAAATGCGAGATGTCATGTCGTATGGCATGGTATGTTGTGTTGTGGGTGTGGGACTTGGTGTGGGAAACGGTGTAGTGGGGGTGTGGGAATATTGGTGTATTGGTATGTCATGCATGCTGCGCAGTACTAATGGTGCTCATTGGTACATGGTATCACATGATCATCATCACCCTCATTGTACATGGTATCACATGATCATCATCGCCCTCATTGTACATGGTATCACATGATCATCATCACCCTTATTGACCCCGCAAACTGCAAAACCCCCACCCCACTCCATCCACCTGAATACCCACCCCCTCAACGGATCCCCACCATGAATCCCCACCCCCTCAACGAGCGCCCCCCCCCTTCAAAACGTGCAGGTGTTGTGTGCAAGCAATGAGGCACATGATGCAGTGGACCCAGTGCGCATACCAGAGGGGGTACCCAATGGGGAACGTGTCACCTTTGCTGGCTTTGACAGGGAGCCAGAGGCACAGATCAACCCCAAGAAGAAGATTTTTGAGCAAATTGCACCCGACTTGAAAACAAACAGTGGTAGGTGGTGTCTGTGAGGGGGTGGTTTGCTTTGTGGGGGGTAGGTTTGAGGCATTGTTTGTGTGGCAGCAATGGGGGTGAGGCGAGTGAGGACATGTATGCGGGAATTGAAATGCAGTACTCGCGGTTTTACTCTTCCAACACCCACATTCCCACACTAACCCACAGATGGTGTGGTTGTGTACAAGGGCACCCCCTGCATGACAACCAAGGGCCCTGTGACTGCGACCATCCCCAACGGGAGCGTTGCATAAAGAACGTTGAAAAGAAACTGTTTGTTCGTGTTGGTGGTTACGCATTGGTAATCTGTTACTTCAGTGTTTGATCGCATCTAGGAAGGAAAACCAATAAAACAATCGTGATGATGCTCGACAGCGCCATCATCACAGAAGGAACAAAAAAAACATACATATAACTATTTCTTCAAGCATGTTTTGCTGTAGATATTCGCCCACTGTTCACCATGGCCCAAGTAGGTACCACAAAAACCTCGAAAACGTACATACGAGAGGGGTTCACAGGGGGTACTGTTCAATTTTGTAGCCACACCAGAAAATACGAAAAATGTGCAATTCATGTTGGTGTTTTGCTGCTGCGCTGTGGCGTGGTGCACCACAACACAACACAACACCAAACGGTGTATATGTATGGGGATTGAATGTGCGCCCACACGTAGGTTCAGAGGGTTCTACAATGACAAGGGACAATGGCGGTGGTGGTTTTGAGAAAACACAAAAACACAAAAAGAGAGTTTTTTCACACAGCCATGCAGTTGAACACGCAAACAACATAACCACCACCAACATGTAAATGTGATGATGACGGGTATGCACATTACCATGAGACCAGGGTTGGTCAATGCAGGGTTGGTGACTGTGTTGACTTTTGTTCTCTGCAGTGATCACGCTCAAGATATCAGTAATTATGTTCCGCAGTGATCATGCACAAAAGATGTGGTATGACGGTTGAACATGCATGCAAGCATACGTGTGGGTGTTTTTGTAATTCAGAAGCTTAACACAGCACACACACACACACAGACAAACACACACACACAGACACACACACACACACACAAAGAGAGAGACGGGGGGAGGTTTGAACGAGGTGGAAAAACAACATCCACATGCTCGTATTTCATCAACACATTGTAAAACCCCACAATGATGAGCACATGCATGTTGTATTTTAAACAAAGACAGGTGGACAGGAAAGGCGGAAGGAAAGGTGCACAAAGACAGGTGCACAATGATGATGTGCGACAGGTGCACAATATGGATGATGATGTGCGACAGGTAAACAATATGGATGATGATGATGTGCATAATGATAATGTGCACGATGTGATCTGCACAATGATGATGATGATGATGTGCATAATTATGATAATCCCAACGAAGCAGCTCAGGGTGCTGCAATTCCTATTTCGACAATGTTCAGTTTCATGGGGACGCATGTGTGAGGACGCATGTGTGAAGACGCATTGTATCAATACTGCTACGTATGGTGCTGCAAACAATCACACTGACTCTCTGACTGACGCTTGTGCTGCTGAGAAAAATCCATTGCTGACAGACCCATGGCTGACACACGATTGTCGTAGTCCCATTGCTGACACACCCATTATCCACACACCCATTGCTGACACACAACCGTCCTAGCCAAAAGGTGGCAATTAGCCAAAAGGTGGCAATCCTGCTGGTGCACCTGTGCCCATATCCACAGGCATGAGCCCCTGCAGCAACAGCCACTGGGCCACTTGTGCCAACTCACGGGGGCCCTGTAAGACAATGGCGGGCCCGCTGACCCCATCAATACCAGCAGGGAGCAACTGCACTGCAATCATGGCCGTCTGAGTGGGTGGGGTTTGGGGGAGAGGGTGATGGTATGTTTGGGTTGGAGAGGGTGATGGTATGTTTGGAAAAGCACTCATGTACAGGGATACAACCAACACACACTGTGCGCCCCCCACCTGTTCACCATCCCCACCCTCCCACACACACCTGTTGGACATATTGAATGAGTTGCTGACCAGGACCAGAAAGAAGTACATGTGCCTGCTCTGCTGTAATGTCCATTCGAAACTGCCCACCCACCCCCATCTCCCCATCATGTACCCCACCCCCACCCCCACCGAGCATTGAATGGGTCGGCACTGTGAGGCTGGACAATGACGCACCCATGGGTGGTGGGGAACGTGAGGAAAGGGGGAGTGTGCCTAGGAGACCACCGTGGGTGTTGGATGCTGCCACCATGGATGTGCGTAGATGATCGTTTGCAATGGGGACTTGTGATGAGGCCAACCCTGTTGGTGGGTGATGGAGGGGGGATGTCTTTTATTTTGAGAGAGCGCGTTGTGTCTTGGATACATGCCCATACAAAGGGAAACAAACCACACACCACGCGTCGTTCATACCACGCATTGTTCATTCCCCCCCCCATTACCTCACCTGCGAGTTGCTGTTGCACAAATGCAGGCGGCAATGCACCCACCCCCATCCCCCTGCTTCGCACACGGCTACTAGGTGGCTGTGGCATAGGGGGTGGGGTGTCGCAATACATCGCATACTGTGGGTCGCTGTCAAGATGCCCCAACAAGAGTGTCAATGCCTTGAGCTGTTGCGTCACCGTGCCGATCACGACCACTTGACGATACATGATGTTGGCACAAGGCAGGTTGTCGAGCATAACCCTGAGGTGGAGGTTGTGGCGAGTTGTGCATCATGCATACATCCCATGAACACACCCCATCACATATCCATCACGTACAACACGTCGGCGCCAGTCTGCTGTGCAAACACGCTCAGTGCCATGCCATTGGTATCAGTAATGCATGCGGTAACTGCAGCAGGCACAAGCATACGCAAGTTTAACAAGGCCCCTGCGCCCGACTTGACCGTGGAATGGGGATGCAATGGTGCCACTTTTTCACACATCAACTTGACCAGCACTGCCTCCAATGCCGTCAGCACATTGCGGCGACGGCCTACAATCAGCAGCACACGATCCATGGTGCCAGGAAAGTATTCACCGCTGCGACTGAGTTGCACCCGCGTACGGGTATCACGTTGCAGTGTGGTGACCATGGAGCCACCCCGTCCAATGATGCTGCCTGCTGCTGCATTACTGATCAGGAGCTTGAGGAACACCTTGCTCTCGCCCACTGTGAGTTGTGTGTCCAAATGATGGGATCAGGCATGGATGAATAACCCAAAACTATCACGGCATACCGGCATGCTGATCAAGCCATGTAGCTAATTGTGTGCTGCCATCGTGATCGCCTGTGGGAGGCTGCAGTGCAGCCGCAACTGACAAGAGATTTGGGTCTTGTGACAATTGAGGGCGGGCTTGCACTGGTTGTTGTGTTGGTACCAGAAAAGCACCACTGGTCGTGACGAGATCCTTCCCGTCGCCATCCATGCATGCTAGTGACTACTCCAGGTGAAGATTGGCATTTGGTGTGTGAAGAGAGCGTGTAAGGAGAGTGTGAAGGAGAGTGTATATGGAGTGTTGTTACGATCAGTCGTCGTTGTAGAATGCCAGGGTGGATTGGGATAGACGGGTTGATTGTGATAAGTTCCACATGATTTTGCAAAGCGGCAAACTGAAAGTAACCGTTTGTCTCCACAATCCATATGCTCTTGGAACGCTCGTATACAACTCATATACATTTGTAATTTGGAAAGATCTGCGGGGACGATCTGGGCGTGCGTGTGTGAAAGCCCGGGGACGTACGACGTACCCATGGAAGTGGGATGTGACTATACAACTTGCGGGCAAAAGTAGATACTTGTCAGCATTTTGTGGTGTTACACATACTTGCTTATAAATTATAAAGCATATCAAGCTCTAGTACGAACACACGTGACCCCTCCATGATTTTACTTGTGTGCTCTGTCATAGGTGACGCCGCAATGTTGCTGCCTGGGTGGATGTGCTTGCCAGTGCATGTCGAAAGTGCTCAAAGCGCTGCAGCGAGCTCCCTGCAACATCATGTGCAAACTTCTTATCGCTGCACTTTAAATAGCTCATGGGAAAGGGTCGCGGGACACACTTGTGATGTGCCTCTAGAAAACGGTGCCGAGGTATAATCCTGTGTTGTTTTAGTGGGAGCGATGCGTGCATATGAAGTACCACGTGTGTGTACATGTGTGCCCAAGGAAAAAACAATGGGGTTACAACAGGCCCTCATCCCTCATCACCCCTCATCACCCCTCATCTCTCACATACCGATTGGTCAGTGACAGCGACAAGTATGCAGGATAGTTGCTCAGGGTCGCAACATCCCCACCTAGTTCCTGCACCAAGTAGCGAACCTTGGGCATGAGGTTGTTGTTCACATCAAGGCTAAAGAGCTGTGGCAATCGTGAAAATGCCGCTGCTGCTTGATCCTGTGACATACCCACACTACGCATATATGCCACTCGTCGACGCATTGCAGAGACTGCATATTGCAAAATCTGTGTGAATTGGGGGTTTAAATGTGTTTTTAATTAGGGCATGCATGTTGCAGACGTTGATCAACCATTTCCTGATCACCAATCATCACCTGATCATCATCCATCCTCACCCTGGACACCCCCCGCCCACACACCACAAAACACCCCGAGTTTACCTGTGGGTGTGCAAGTACTGCCTTGCCCACATCCTCAGGCACCATGCCCAATTCATTGGTCAAAAAGTCAACACGAGCTCGCATGCCCTCTTCAGTGCATGTCAACACCAGGGGATGCCGGCCAATCAGCTTACCCAGGGATGATTCTGGAACATGTGCATGCTGGGTGAGGAAATCCAAGCGTGGCTGCAGTGTGTTGGGGATGCTAAACTCCAACACCATGGGCGCTCGCATCACAATCTGTGTAATGGGTAGGATGGTGTTGGACACCATGTGCATTGGATAGATAAGTGAACAACCTCTCACTCATACAAACACAGAACAACACAGACCAAATCAGACAACGCAGTTTGTGTGTGTGTACACAAGGTATACACACCCTCATCATCATCATACCTTGGCAATGTCGCTCTTTTCTACACCCGCCCTCAAGAAAAACTCTATGTGTCTCAAAATTGTCTTTTCTGAACGATATTCCAAGATACGAGGAAACTTGTTGAGCAACTTGACTATGTCTGTATCAACCAAACCCACCTGAGGTGTGATGTTGGTTGGGTTGGTGGGGATGACTGTAGGTGGTGGTGCATGGGATGTGTGATGATTGCATGTCCTCTCCCAACGCACCTCGTGTCTTAAAAACCGCAACTTGTTCTGCAAGGTCGGTACACCCAACTCTAGCACATATCGACGGCTATCCAACAGCCTTGCCAACTCCTTTTCACCCATGCCAAGTGCATACAAGAGCGATATTTGTGGGCGTGCCTGATCATCAAGGTCGAGTGTTTTTTGCAACGAGTGAAAAGTAGCATCGTCGAGCAGGGACTCCTCCATGGACATGACGAGCCAATCACGACGCGCCTGTGTTTGTGATGGGTGATGATGTGATGGTTGTTGTTGTTGTGATAATGTGGTGCCCATTGCGATGATGCTTGGTAATCGGAACACCACCTCCCACACAAACCTGCCAGCCCTTGGCATTGGTGGGCAACGGCAAGCCATCACCACCAAACCCCTTTTGTGGTGCACCCACACCCCGCTGCTGCTGCTGCTGCTGAATGGCGACCCGCTTGGATCGCACACCACCTCTGCCACTGGTGCTAGGTTCCTGTACAGCATGGCGCTGTCGCCGTGCCTCATCTCCTCCCTCTTGCCCCTTTTCCAGCTTTTCCTCCAGCAGCTTGCGTACATTGACTGCATCCACCCCATCTCCCCCTGGAGATTGCCCAGGCGGCACACGTGGCTTGCTGCGGTGGATGGGCTGTGGAGGGGACAAGCGTCCAGGCTGCACAAAGCGCTGCTTTTGACGCTGGGGAAAGGCGATGCGCCGTGGTGGCTTGCCTGCAGCTGCAACCGTGGTGTTGGTGCGTTGGTTGATGATCATGGTGCTGCTGCTGCGTGGTATTGTACACGGACTGTGCTGCATGACGACGCCATGATGATATTGGTGCAAGTGCAAGTGCATACAAGGGCGTGGGTGGGTGTGTCGGTGGGCGTGGCGTCTGCTGTGTGGGTCTGCGCACGGGATGAGCGTACTGTGCGGCGACGCAGGCTCACTTGCGGGGCTAGGATGGGTGCTGGGAGCGTGGTGAAGCGTGACAAGCGCAGACGGCTCGTTCAAAGAGGAGCAAAAGGGTAACGAGGAGGTGGATTGACTTTAGTGCATATATAAAGTCAACGTAGTGTGGTTGTTTGCGCGGTTGTTGTGTGTCAAGGCGGTACCTAATATGCTATGATAGTGACTATGATGCAGTGCTTTAAAAGGGGTGAAAAACAATTGTGTGCTGTTTGGTGGGCATTGAGTGCATATGTTTGAACAAGCCGGATTATATTATATTTTGTATAATCTGTAAATCTGTACAATCTTGTACATTCAGCATTAGCACACTTTAACACAGGCGCAAATCAAGCACAAGCAGCAGAAATACAAAGCATACACACTTGGACCCCCATCGAAACCATGGAGCACGATGGCACGTTGCCCCTCTCTGCCAACAAGATTGTCTCATTAATCACAAATGCTGCACAGTCTAGCAACGATGACATCGCTTACATCCAGCGCAAACTGACTGGAGCAGACGTCCGCCTCGATCTTGCGATGGGCTGCCTCGCAACCCACCTCACAGAGCGCATGCACAGTTTGCTCTTGAGAAACACGCAAGGGCGATCCACACATGAGCAGCGCGACACATTAAAACAGCAAGCGTGCGTGTTGGGGCGACTTGCATCCACTGCCGGGGACGCCGACCTCATCATCAGCCTGCTGTCCTCCCTGCGCGTGTGTGACGTTGCACGCTCGTTGCTCACCAACAACCGAAGTGTGGAGCTCCATTTCTTCGTCCAGTGGCTCTGCGTGTTGGTTGCGCCACTGCAGGGGCAACTCCACGAGTGTTCAGGCACCCGCAGCGATGTCTATGATTTGTATACAGAGACCAACTTGAGGTATGTGTGTGTTTTGAGGTGGTGCCCATGTTGTATTATTCCATTGTCCCATACATGTTGCACAGCTACCATACAACACCCATCATCCCACAGGATTGCCTACCCAACCCAAGTCGCCCTCCTCGACCTCTTGCTAATGCTGTATGACGAGACCGATGCACCAGCACTCCTTACCGATGCTGTGCAACCTGGGAATGGGTGGACCAATGCGACCACCGTTCCGCTGTCCACACGGCTGCACATGATGACACCCAGGGCCCCTCCTAGAAGCGCACCCTTACCCATTGACCTCCCAGAGCCTGACCTACCCACCAGTGTGCGCATGGGAAGTGCTGTGGGGAGTGCTGTGAATCCAGGGGGGATGTCCAGTGCTGCTGGTGCTTCTGGGATGCACAGTGGGGAGGCGCGGCAGGGTGGCGTGGCGGGGGGACCCCGTGACAACAAGGGGCCCGGTGTGGCGGATGTGAAAACAGAGGGTGGTGTGCAGAAGAAACCACACAAGCTGTTGCGGTTGATGGGGAAGAAGCTGCCGAAGAATATACAGCGCATGTTGCATATTGAGCGTGCTGCAACACCAGTTGTGGTTGTGTGAGCGTTGTGTCAGAGAGTGTTGCGTGGTGCAGAGTTGTGTGTGTGTTTCTGATGTCATGGTGTGCGTTTGAGGGTGAGCACATGGTGTACACACATGTGTACGTTTGTTATACCTTGTTTTCTTCTTCCACAAACCTGTTGTTTTCTTAACAACACGCAGTATGACCGCCAATGTACCTGCTATTACTAATTGTCATTCTTACATGCGTCTTTTGGCTGTGTGCTTTTTTATGCTGTATGTGGCTTGGTATGCTGTATGTGTGTTATGGGGCTGTATGTGTTTTCAAGGAACAAGAGACTCATACTGGTAACAGATTTGCATATCAATGTGAGTTATTACAGCAGTGCATGGTGCTTGCATGTGGTGTGTACATGAGGTGTGTACATAAGGCACACACAGGTGCTACACAGCATGTTTGATGGGTACATCGGATGCACAACACCACCCTCACACACCACCACGGGCATCCTTGCTGCTGTGTGTCTGCTGCAGCGCATGTTGTTTCTTCCTATACAACATACGTGCAGTGTCCAGCACCCTGCCTAGCTGGGCCACATGTACTGTCATGGTGCTACCTGCACCCCTGTCTACACCACTACTGGTGGTTGTCAATGCATTTGTTGGTGCTGGTGTTGTCGCTGTACGACCCCCAGTATTACCACCATCACCACCGGCAGCAGCAGCAGCAGTAACAGCAGTACTACCAGCTCCTGGTGCACTCAAGTTGGACGTGTTTGTTGTGTTTGTTGTGGATGGGTTGGCTGTGCCCGATGTGTGTTGTTTTCTAGGTGTGTTTTGGTGTGTGTTTTGGTGTGTGTGTGTGCCTCTGAGGGCAAGGGGGAGTTTGAAGACACGCAACCCACTCCTGTGTGTTGGTGTGGTGTATGTGTGTTGGTGGGGGGGGGGGGGGACCATCACGTATGTGCAAGAACAATCCATCATGCACAACAACAACAATCCCATACACAAACAGAAAGTAACACAAACACCAACACCCCAACAGAAACACCCATCAACAGAAACACCCCCGTACGTGTCTGTGCCAATCATGAGCAGGGGTGTGGCTGAGGAAAACCCTAGACGTGTTGGTTTGACACCTCGTGATGTTATTTTTTGAGTGCATACTGGTTGCATGGTGCTGTACACCAAATCATACACCACTGCCTGTGTGTATTGATGGATGTGGGTGTGGGTGTGTGGGTGTGGGTGTGGGTATGTCTATGGGTACAAGTGCAAGGGGTGGTGAGGGATGTATCATGGCACATACATACATAAACACATCATTACACACACACACAAACTACAAACCTACACACACAAACACACACACACACACACCTGTCCAGCATCTGTGATGGCAGCAAAGCTTGTTGGTTTATATGGACACCAGGCAGCATCTGCAACAGAACTATGCAGGTCCACTTGCAGGAGGGGCTGTGCTTGTGTGTGTATGTATGAAGTGTATGTATGAAGTGAATACGTAGCATGCATAGCATACTATTTACCACAAGTATACATTCACAAGCATGAACAACAGGATGTGTACATTCTAACAGGATGTGCGGGCAAGGGTGTGCAAAAAACGAGGATGTGTAAAAAACCCATCATCATTTCCCCACCTCATGTATGGCAGCGTCCCACACACACACAGTCCAGTCATGTGATGCCGACAGAAACGTTGCGCTTTGCACAGGGTTCCATCGTACTGCATGCACAGCCCCCCGGTGGCCGTGGTAGGTTGCAAGGGGTTGGCTGGGTTGTGATGCACTGCACTTAAAGATGAGACCCTCTAGGGTGCCTATGAGGTACAGGTGCTCTAATACCTGTGTGTGGTGTGGGGGTGGGGGTGGGGTGGGGGGTATATATGTAGATGATGTGTGTATGTTGATGATGTGTGCGTGTATGTTGATGATGCGTATGTATGAATATGTGCATCATGTGTGGTGTGTGAGCATGTGTATGACGTTGTATTGACATACATACACCCCCCTCTCATCCTCCTCCACCCCCTCCCCCTCCTCCCCCTTGATCATCACACCTGATTGAATGCCATGCAACTGCAATTGTAAAGCAGTACATCAGTAAGCCCTTCTGGTTGTTGTACCGCACCCCGGGCATCTGCAAGAGCTGTGTGAGGTGTACAATAATGGGTTGTACACACACACACACACACACACACACACACACACACACACACACACACACACACA
>VFQP010001640.1_pt1 | contig 28745 bp, 29 predicted proteins | sample 3512351 | NCBI WGS metagenome assembly VFQP01 (sample SAMN10412372, study PRJNA504923) | tailings metagenome | isolation source: Relicate 1 Philex TSF1 revegetated site | place: Philippines: Tuba, Benguet | collected 2017-08-29
AAGATCAAATCTGTTGCTTTTACTTTCGGGCATGCCTGAACAACATCTTTCGGACATCCTTCTATTGTGATCGGGCAATACTGCACTTGCGGGTAAACGTGAACGTACACTTTTCCTGTTGTTGCTTCACAACCATCTTCACTGCTTACCACAACATAGTAAGTTCCTGAAGTTGTCGGAGAATAAACGTCCAACTGAGCTCCTGCGATTGCACCATCCTGGTTATACCATTGGTAATAAGGTTCAGTGATACCAGTTGTAGTTGTCAACTGAGGCATTGTTGCTCCTGCACAAAGAACGGTTGCTCCTGAAACATTGATTGATGCTGTCGGCTCGCCACAAGAAGTTGTTGAACCACAAGTCATCGAAATATCATCAATACGATATTGAGGATTTGTTGCAGAAGTTCCGATCAATGTGCTTCTGAAACGGATACGCAAATTTGCAACGTGAGCTCCTGCTGGCAAAGCTGCTGATCTCAAATACCATTTCGACGTTCCCGTTCCTGTTGGCAAAGCCGGGTAGGTAAGCGTATTCCACGTACTTCCGTTGTCATTACTGTATTCCAATACCAAGTAATCGATTCCTGTAGCAGCATTCGTGTTTTTGTTGATTCCGAAACGGATTGAATCCGAGTCTTTACATCCTGCAGCATTGATTCCCTGCATTTCGAATGTTTCCTGAGCCTGGATCAGTGTATTGAAGCTTCCTGAAGCTCCTGCATAACCAGTTGACGGAGTAGTTGTTCTCATATCTGCCGTACCTACATAGGTAAGAGGTACCAGGTCAAAACTTCCTGCAGCTTCTCTGGCGCTGATTGTTTGAGTTCCGCTTCCTGCGGTTCCCATTGTTTCCACTAATTGTCCGTTAGCGACAAATCCGATCAGTGCAAGCGCACCTGTAGCAAATAGTTGTTTCATTGCATTGTTTTTGTTCTTCATAGCTGAAATTTTTAAAGTGAATAATAGTTTCGAAACCAGTGTAAATTTACAGCCAAGCGATTTTTAACCCGTAAATACAGGAATAACAATGCTTTAAGTTTTTTAGATGGAAATGTGGCTGACTTAATTTTTACTCAACAATCGTCGTCAGCATTTTTAATGAGGTGGAAGATTTCATTTTCTCTCTACCTGAAAACAAGACTTAGAGTGGTTTTGAGAGATTTTTGTTTTGATAAAAACTGTTGCTTTCAATCATTTTCAGAAAACAACTAAATCGAACTAGTAGCGATTGATTTTGTTTAACGCAACATAAACGTAATCAGAAGTTTACATTCAGATTCGGATAAGTTGAAAATTCATCAAAATCCGGATTTTTTCTTTCTTTTTTTTACACAAACCTGGCTAAATGGGATGATTTATTTTGATATGTTTTGTATAAATATTGCCACGATCCCGATAGCTATCGGGACACGAATTGGCGATGAAATCGACTGCTCGCCTAACGGACTCGCTTTTTAGCAGAAGCCAAGCTCTCGCACAAAGATCGGCTTGTTGATTTTATAACATTTAGATACTATATCCATACGGCAACTGTACTTTATCCGTTCAATAAAGGCGCCGGTGAATTCTGTTTTTATTTGGGAATAATCATTCGATTGATTTTGAATCAAGGCTTGTAAAGTGTACTGAAGCGCTGTTTGATTTCTTCCAGTGTATAAATTGCCTGTACGACTTCTTTTCCGGATTTATCAATGAATCCATAAGTACCGGCAATCGATTTCACCAATGCAATGTTTTCGTGGTATTCTCCGAATTTCCAGATTTTAGCATAAATAGGGTGAACGACTTCCTTTCCGGATTTATCGATGAATCCGTAGGTTCCCGTAACGGTTTTTACTAACGACCAATCTTGCCGGTATTCTCCGGATTTATAGACTTTTTTGTATCCGGTCTGACCGTAGGACACTGAACTGAATAATAAAATACCTATCAATAACTGTTTTAAATTCATTGTTTTATCGTATTAAATATAAAGTACTTCTTTCACAAACCTATTTCACTGAATAAGGCCATTAATTCTCTTCGTAAACCAGGTTTCAACATTCCGAATTTCATTTTCCTGAAGCCACTCAATTCCGGATTGATCTTGATCACTGATTGATCATCTTCAATGTGGAGCGTAGAAACGATAAGCCCGTCTTTTACAAAATGAATCTTGAAAGCCGGTTCTGAAGTCGTCTCAGACCAATTAAATGAAAGCGGATCGTTAATAATAGTCAATAATTTTTCAATTTGCTTATTTGATAACTCATAAGTCGATCCTGAAGATAAATCACTCAGAACAACTTCATTAAAGGCAAGCATCGGGTATAAGCGGTCATTCTTGTATTTGTCATTTTTCAGATCGATCAACAAACGGTGGATTTCTTCTTTGTAAAAATCGGTTGCTGAGTTTTTGCCATCATTACCCGCGCCAATCAGTAAGGTATCAGCAAAAAGCGAATCTTTGAGCTGCAAATCGGAATATTTCTCCCAGTATTTCGGATACGTGTGTTCAAAATTCTTTTTCTTTACAGTTGATGTACAGGAAGATATCAAAATCACCATACCCAAGAGGGAAATTGTTTTCATTCTGAAAAAGGAATTCATGCTTGAAGAGTGTAATAACTTCCCGAAAAGTGACACGTTACAAGGAGATTTTATCCTTTTTTCTTTTTCTGTTTTATTGCAAAGGTTTCCAGGATTCCGGGTTCATTTTTTTTGCGATACTCGCTTCGATTAAAGGAATTAGAAATTCGTTTTCAGATTTTCCACTGTCTGCGATCAGTTTGTCAAAGGCTAAGATTGAAACCGAAAAAAGAGATGTCAGATCAATTTTCCAGGTTCCGTCTTCTTTGTAAAAATGAAAATAAACTTCGGTTTCTCTTCCTTTGGAAATAAATTGACCGCTTGCAAAATTTCCGTTCACAGCAACTTTACCAATGCTATTGTTTGAAACCGAGCCCTTGCCAACCATTCCTTCATTTACTGCATAGATAAAAAGTTGTTTTCCATCCATCGCCAACAAATCTTCTTTCGGCATTTTATTTCGTATCATCAAAACACTCATCTTATCCAAAACGGAGAGCGCTTCAACTTCCAAAGAATCCGAATTCTTGATCCATTCAAGTAAATCCCCGTAATATTTGACCGTTCGACTATCCACATCTTTAAAAGCTTCTTCACCGAGATCATTCAGAATATCCGCACGGTATTTTTCAAAAGCTGATTTAACAGCTTGTTCTTCCTGTTTCTGGCCAAACAAGGAATTTCCAAAAACCTGGAGTAAGAAAATGAATAGAATGTGTTTTTTCATGTGTTCAGATGATTAGAATCAAAGATAATGATTCTTGAGAAATGGTTATTTCTTTCGTCTTCCTGAGCGCCACCAAACTATCAGCATCACAAATAATGTGACAGCCATCAAAATCAGGATCGAAAGAGACGGACTGCTTAGTATGAAGGGCTCAACGGAAAAAGATTCTTCTCCTTTTGGCCAACTCGAATTATTCATTTATCCGGAGATCGTTCGTTTCGTTGGAATCAATTCCCGCTTTCCAGGCGCTTTTGGCGTTGCATGGGGTTTTCGTTGCTTTGCTTTTGCTGGAACAACTGGAATCTTGTCGGTTTGGAAGCAGGGGGATAAGAGTTGTTATCTGTGTCACAATCTGCTGTTTCCAGGAACGGATCCAATTGGAATGAAACAACCGGTTTATCGAAAATCAACACTTTTGTAACAGTGATATCGTCCATTTTCCAGATTTCAGCCGGAATGCGCACTTCCTGTGTTGTTCCGTCCTCAAACTTCGCCTGGATGATCAATGGAGTTACCAAACCACCCTTGTTTGTGAAAGCCAATTCGTAGAACTGCTTTTTGGATTCCAGTAATTTCTTTTGTTCCGGAGTCAGTTTCGCCTGGAATTCATCGTATTCTTTTTTATCCAAACGATCTACTTTGTATAAATCTCTTTTTGCATAGAAATCATCGATCAAAGTATCTCTTTCATTTACTGTTTGCTTGATTGATTCTTTGTTCCGGATATCCCCGATAAATTGCGGTTTTGAGTCTGCCACTTTTTTGTTTTCAGCTTTTTCAATTTCCGGGTTATTGGAATTCAACTCGAAATGCTTCACATAATCCAGGGAAACATCGACATATTCCGTAGTATAGAACCAGCCTCTCCAGAACCAATCCAAATCCACTCCGGATGCGTCTTCCATCGTACGGAACAAATCAGCAGGAGTAGGGTGTTTGAATTTCCAGCGTTCACAATAGGTTTTAAATGCGAAATCAAACAATTCTCTCCCCATCACTGTTTCACGCAAAATATTCAACGCTGTAGCCGGTTTTCCGTAAGCATTATTTCCAAACTGAAAGATAGATTCGGAATTCGTCATAATCGGGGAAATGAAACGCTTGTCGCCACGCATGTAATCTGTAATCATAGCTGCGGGACCTCTTCGTGAAGGATAACCGCGTTCCCATTCCTGTTCTGTCAGGTACTGAACAAAGGTATTCAATCCTTCATCCATCCAGGACCACTGGCGCTCATCGGAGTTAATGATCATCGGGAAGAAGTTGTGCCCGACTTCGTGAATAATTACTCCCCACATTCCATATTTCGTTTGCTCAGAGTAAGTTCCGTCTTCATTCGGTCGTCCGCCATTGAAACAAATCATCGGGTATTCCATCCCGATTTGGTTTGCGTGAACGGAAATCGCTACCGGATACGGATAGTCAATCGTGTATTTCGAATAAGTTTGAATGGTATGTGCTACCAATTTCGTGGAATAGCGTTCCCATAACGGATTTCCTTCTTTCGGATAAAAGGACATGCACAGAATGTTTTTCCCTTTTACAATGGTGTTCTGAGCATCCCACATGAATTTACGGGAAGTTGCAAAGGCAAAATCACGCACATTCTTTGCCTTAAAAGTCCAGGTTTTAGTGGTCGTTACTTTATTCTTTTCTGCGTTTTCTGCTTCTGACTGTGTTACAATCAAAACCGGAGTATTGGACGTTTTTGCTTTGTCCATCCGTTGTCTTTGCTCTGCGGTCATTACGGAAGCTCCGTTTTGAAGTTCCCCTGTTCCTGCTACAATGTGATCGGAAGGAACGGTAATGGACACATCATAATCTCCGAATGGCAATGTGAATTCTCCTTTTCCGAGGAATTGCTTGTTCTGCCAGCCTTCTACATCGTTATAAACACACATTCTCGGGAAGAACTGTGCAATCGTATACAAGTAGTTATTGTCTTTCTCGAAGTATTCGTACCCGGATCTTCCGCCAACTTTCATACGGTCATTGATGTTATACCACCATTTGATTTTAAAGGAAATGCTTTGTTTCGGTCCCAAAGGCTTTGCCGGATCAATACGCATCATCGTTTTGTTGATCGCATAACGCATTTTCTCCCCGTTTACCGTTGAAACGGATTCGATGTTGAATCCACCTTCGAAAACCATTAATCTTCTCTCCACGTCTTTGATGGACTGGAAATCTTCCATTTTCTCTACAGCAATCAGCTTACTGTCCGAATCCGGTTTGTAGATATTCTGATCCAGCTGCAACCACAAATATTCCAGGATGTCCGGCGAATTATTGGTATATGTAATGATCTCTTCCCCACGGATGATCTGTTTGTCATCTTCGAGCGTGATGTTCATTTTATAATCTGCTTTCTGCTGATAATATCCGTGTCCGGGAGCTCCGGCAGCTGTCCGGTATTCATTCGGAGTCGGTAATTCAATGTCCAATTGTGCAAATTTGGTTTGCGCAGACAGGGTGAATGCAGCGAAAATAATCGAGAAAGAGAGGACTTGTTTCATAGTTACAGGGTTATAATTTCTGTAGGTTTTGTTGGTAAAAACACTGCTGTTTGTTTTCGTTTCTGATAGATCAGGGTGATTTTATTCTGTTGATTCGGAAATGATTCCATCAGTAAGTCAAACTTAAAGTGAAGTTCTTTATTCAATTCAACCTGAGCACTTTCTAAGTACGCGTAAAGCTGCCCGTTTGGTAACACATCAAATCCCATCAGTGAAAGACTGACAGGGGAGTTATTACTTGAAATCGAGAAGCCGTTTAGCAAATAGGTTTCCAGCTGCTTCTTCAATTCTTTGTTTTGCAACTGATCTTCGATATGCTTATCCAGTGTCACCCCCGACTTTTTTAAATCGGCTTCAACATCGTGAGCACTCATTTCCAGGGTAATCTCGAACTTTTTTGTTGCTTCATTGTACTCAATTTCACCGAAGGCGAAGTAGTATTCGTGCGCCTGAACGGAGAACAAAGCCAATGAAAACAAACAAAACATCAAGAGTTTCTTCATAAAAGTAGATTTTCCCGAAAGCAAAAATAACAGAATGCTATTAAGAGCCGCCTGATTTTTGACTAAAGGGCGGTTATTTCGGTTAAGCAGCCAAAAAAACAGGATGAAAAATATACTTACCAAGGTATATTGTGGATAAGTGTGCACTTATCCACATCGTTTAGTAAACAAAAGAAGAGGAGTTCGAAATGAACTCCTCTTTATCTTATTCAATGATTAACTATAATAATGTTTCCTACACCTTGAGCAATTTGTCATTACCTTGTTCGGTCTTCACCCACATTACGGGCTCTTATTTATTCCCTTTTGCGTGATCTGCCAAGAATTGCGCCAACCCGTTATCTGTCAGCGGGTGTTTTGCCAATGCCAAAATAGCGCTCAACGGCCCCGTCATTACATCAGATCCGATTTCAGCACATTGAATAATATGCATCGGGTGACGGACAGAAGCAGCAAGGATTTCCGTTTCAAATCCGTAGTTGTCGAAAATGATTCTGATTTGCTGAATCAAATCTATTCCATTTGTCGAAATATCATCCAAACGTCCAACGAACGGTGAAACATAACTTGCGCCTGCTTTCGCAGCAAGTAATGCTTGGCCGGCACTGAAAATCAATGTACAGTTTGTCTTGATTCCTTTGGAGGAGAAATACTTGATTGCTTTAATTCCTGCAGGAATCATCGGAATTTTCACCACAATGTTCTTATGCAGTTCAGCCAGTGCTTCTCCTTCGCGGATCATTCCTTCAAAGTCCGTTGCAATGACTTCTGCACTTACAGGTCCGTCAACAATATTACAGATGTCAACGTAATGCTTCAAAATATTGTTTTGCCCGGAAATACCTTCTTTAGCCATCAAAGACGGATTGGTTGTTACTCCGTCCAAAATCCCTAAATCGTTTGCTTCGCGGATATCATTCAGATTTGCTGTATCGATGAAAAATTTCATGTTTATTGAATTTGAATGACAAAGATAAAAGCATTTAGTAAGTTAGAAGAATACAGAAGCGGAAGTTTTACACAAGCATTACCCGGAAATATAGCTGAACAATTTGTTTTTTTAACTGGATTCAGAGATTTTTGCAGACGTTTAGCAGTTTAATTTTGAGCTCACGAGGTAATTTCCCAATATTGGTACAGAGTTAAAGTTTTACTTTAAGTAAAGGTAATGCTGACACTTAATTCCAAGAACAAATATTTAAAACAACTCATTCGAAGCAGTGTAAGATTATTAAAAAAGTGCTCACTTTCAGAAACAAGATAGACTACGGATATCCGATTTGTGAATACATTAACCCAGAAGTTATTTCCCACTATTGGGACGAAAACTGGAATCAGTTGCTTTCTTCAATCAATTTCAACACAAACTTCATCTGTGAATCCTCATTGTTCATAAAATCCTCAAACAATAAAGGAATACTGTAATCCGGAATGATTCCACGTCCAACAGGCTGATCTGCTCTCACAGGCGCGTCTTGTTCCACATAAACAATCGAAAACCGTGTAGTGATCTTAGAATTTGGAAGTACATACTCCACCGGGAAATGACCATTATGCCCGTAATATCCGCCTGACGTTTCCATTCCGACGATTGTTGCTGAAGAATAACCGCGCATCAATGAAGCAAAATGAGATGCTGCCGACCCTACATGTTCATCTATCAGCAAGTATATTTTTCCTTTGAAGCCCATTGAATCAGGATAATAGGGCGGATTATGACTCTGATCCTGGTAAAAGCGATTTTCTTTCTTCACAGAGAAAACTTCCTGTAAATAACTGTTTGTGGCATTTACCTCATGCTTTCTATTGCCTGCGTCTTCTGATTCCGATTTAAAGTACTGCGAATAAGGCAATTTATTGAAAGTAATAAATGCAGACTTGTTTTCCTTAAAAGTCTGATTGGTAAGGTAAGTAAACACTTTTTCGTAGGTAGGATCATTTCCTCCCGGATTGTTACGGATATCAATCACCAGGTTCGGTATCTTTTCTTTTTTCAACAAGGTAAATACGCTATCCAGGTAAGTAGAGAACCTTACAAAAGCAGGATCTTCCGCATTGGAAGCCATCGTGAAAATCCGGAAGTTCAACAAAGCGGTGTTTTTATTGATTCGCTGAAAACTGTACTTTTCCTGGATATTGGAATCTGTGATACTGTCCAGTTTTGCCGAATGCCGGGCCAAATAATTGTTTCGGTTTTCTTCCTGACTGATACTTTTCAGTCGGATTGTTTGTACCTCTCCGGAGCCCGGAGCTTTGTATTCAATATCAAAGAACTCAGAAATCCCCATTTCAAAAGGGAAGAGCCATCCGAATACATTTTCAGCACTTGCTCTTTTTTTAGCGGTCATGTTGTAACCGTCAGTTGTGATGTATTTGTAAAACCGTTTTTGAAATTCCTTGTCTGAAATCCCGTTAATACTTACAACCTGGGACCCCAAAGGAATTCCTGCATTTGAATTGTTGACCAGCATCTTCCCGTCCACATATTTCAGGAAGAAAGGGAAGTAGCCGCGGTCTTTTTCCATTACAGCCGAAGCCTTGTAAGGCAAACTTGTACCGTTGTGATTACTTCCTTCAAAATCGGTCAGAACCAGCAAGATTTTATAGAAATCTGTTAGACTCAATTCCTTTTTTACCTGGTTCAGTGCTTCGGAATAAATGCTATCAATACTCTGATGACTGCGGTACCGGTATAGACCGGAATTGGCTTTTTCGCGAATTGCCCTGAAGACAGCCAGGTCTTCTTTCATTTGTTTCGGAGACATTTTTCGATCCTTCCAGCTCAATTCCGAAACGGCTTCCCTGAGTTGAACGGAGCATTTCCCTTTTGGGGCATTTCCGGCTTCTGTAAGTGGTTCGATCGTCAGGATGAAATCCACATAGTTTTGTGGTGTAAACTCAATTCTTTCAGGACCGAAGAGTCCATTCGGGCTATCCCGAAAAATAAGCTCCTTTCCTGCTTCGTTTTTAAGACGAAGGGCCACATCAATTCCTTTCTGTTCCAAGTGAATCACATACGCTTTTCCCCGCTCCAGATTCAGGGAAAAGGATTTTGTCTGCCCTTGTTCTACCTGAATCATTTTCTTCTGATTCAAAATCAACACTTCATTTTTTTGAGAAGCGGCAAATAACGGAAGCCCAATGAGAATTCCTGCCAGGTAATGATTCATAGTTATTCTTTTTGTACAAAGAAAGACAGAACAAATCGAAAAAAATAGAATGAAATTAGCGTGTTTTATAAACTCCGGTAATTTTTCGGGCTGATTCCAGTATAATGTTTAAATACACGAATAAAATGACTTTGATCTGAAAATCCGCAAAGCAATGCAATTTCCGTTAGTGAATATTCCGGATTCTTAATCAGGGATAAACTTTTTGAAACACGTAGTTTTCGCAGGTATTCTCCCAGTGTACAGCCAAAATAACTTGCAAAATACTTGGAAATTGTCACCGGATGAACACCGGTCTGAGCTGCCAAATCCGGTAAATTGTGCTGTTGATTCCATTGGTCGTTGAGTAACTGATTCAGTTTGATACACCAGCTGATTTCTTTGTAGCTTTTTAATTCCGGAGCTGTGATAAAACCGAAGAGCAGGGCATGAAGTGCTGATTCTGTCAAGTGATCATTCAAATGAATTTCAGATTGCATTTTCAGGATAAACAAACTGCTGTTGCGATTATTTTGAACTACTTGTTTCAAGCGGTCTTCCGAAATATTATTTTCCTGTAAAAATGCGGCATCAATTTCCAGGTTCAGATTGCGGGTTTGCGAATCGGTTGGGATTGTTTTGTGCAGTTCCCCGGAGTGATAGAACATCACTTCGTTTGTATTCCGGATCACTGTTTCTTTTTTCCGGTATTCTACATTTCCACCCTGCAAAATGAAGCTCAAATGCGGGTGCTCATGAGAATGAAATGATGCATTGAACTGACCGTCATAAGCCGTTTTGCTGCTAATCAATCCACGGTATTCTTTCCACCGGTGAATACTTCCGGAATATTGTCCTTTGTCTAATGTCAGCACATCCATCATTGCGACAAATGTATACGACAAATCAGCATCCGGAAGAGTTTTATATTATTTTGGCTTTAAACGCGGGTCTCAGAACGAGAATCGGAAGCAAAATGAGAGAAAAAAAAGAGGGGCAAGCTACTTCTATCGCACCGCTACAACCTCTTACCTTTGCTACGTTCCCGTCCTGGAGGAATTAGAGGGAGCTGGTCGTAAAAGACTTACCCCGGCGCAAAAGTAGTCATTTCTTAGAGAAATCTGTTGACAAAAATTATTTTTTTCGAAATATCGTTTTAACAAAATCGTAATGATTTCTGTTTCAGAAGGATTTATGGGGTTCATTCAATTATTTTACCCGGTAAACAAACTTCAGATAACCTTCCGTAAGTCCATCTTCGGGGAAAAATCCGTTCCGGTTTAACAACGCGATTGCTTTTTCGTTTTCCGGTTTGGTTAACGCAATCACATGATCCAGGTTCATTTCATTGATTCCGAACGAAGCTGCAATCCGCAGGGCAGGAGACATCAAGCCTTTTCCCCGGAATTCGGCTTTCAAAATACAACCCAATTCCCCCGTGCTGTTTTCAAAGCCCCTGTAATAACCTACAAAACCAACGGGTTCTTTGGTTTCTTTTTGTTCAATGACCCAATTCACCGTTTCACCATTCAAATAATTCTGATGAATCCTGGTAAAGTTGTTTCTTCCTTCTTCCGGCGTTTGCGCAGATTTCCCGTCGTAGGTTAAAATTTCGAGCAAAGACGAGATGTCTTCTTCGCGAGCTTCACGAAGAAGGATTCTTTCATCTTGTAATTCAGGGAAAATGTCAAAAGGAGGACGCTTCATGTTTGAATGGTTATATATTCCGTAAAATAAACAATTAAAAAGGTAAAAGGTAATTTCTTAAACGACCTTTCTGTTTACTTTAATTCCCTGCGTTTTAAGCGCTTCCACTTTAACTGCTTCTTTTTAAACAAATAAAACTGTTTTACTTTTGCTTTCGAATGCCCGTTTTTTGTTTTGATTTTCAGGTTCTTTGCCTGGTTTTTCTCTACATAATACCGGTCATTTTTGATGTAACACAATTCAAATCCATTTTGATACATGTGCCCGGAATAGACATTTCCGGAGATTCTTTCAAACGGCACAAACAGATCGAAATCAGCATTGTAGTAGCCGATTTTGTCAACATCTTTCAGTTTTACTTTTAATTCAATTTCTCCTTTTGAGGCTGCAATCCTGTAATCAGGAACGTAAACCAAACAAGCATTCGGTGAAGCGGAGTCACGATTAGAAAATTCCCGGATAATTCTTCCCGACGATTCTTTAAACAAATACCAGTCATTCTCAAAGCGGTAATAACTGATCACGGTTTCAACACCTCTCTTAATCGGCATGGTGTCGTTGGTCAGCTTTTCGGGTTTTCTTTGATCATAGTAGGTGAAGAATGATTTTCCTGAATTTGATTCTACCGGTAAGATCAGTTCAAATCCGGGTACGGGACCATCAATCAGATCACAGTTTATGCTGCGCGCATAGCTGCAAAAGTTTACGACTTTCCGTTCAGGATCGCGCTTCATGGTATCGGGAAGTTTTCTCCAGATGTCATTCCCGGGCTGATCAATCAGCTCAAACAGTTCGACTCTCGCATCCCAACGCACAGCCGGAAGTTCCATGCACGTGAGAATCTTCTCTTGTTCTTCCACAGGAACAGATGAGCATGGATCGATGTCAAACAAAACCATTCCATAAGTAATTAAGCGTTCTCCTTTATCGGTTAGCAGGTCAATACCGTTTTCATTTGCTTGGGATTCTGTCTGCAAATACTTTATCCTGGGTTTCAACGCACAAATACCACAATCTCCGAAAGAAGCGATGTCTCTTTTCACAACCACTCCATCTGCCGAACGAAATACTACATCCGAACCTTCCAATGGAGTCAGGTAAATATCCACACGACGCTGAAAAGCCGCATCCTTTCTCAAATTACTGGAAATAAAATCTTCTCCTTCATTGAACGTCCGGATTTCTTTCGGGGTAATTTTTTGCTCTTTCAAATAAGACAGAACAGCATCAATCCTGCTTTGAGAAAGCTTTTTGTTGTAATCATCCGTGTTCGATGTGTCTGTATAACCATATACTTCGAATACAAAACCGGAACCGTTCATGGAGGTTACCAGGCTGTCGACAAGTGATTTTCCTGCAGGTTTCAAATCTGATTTATTCAGATCGAAAAAGATACTACTCTGTTTGCAAAAATCCTGTGCGTTTAAAACAAAACTGCTCAAAAGCAGTGCGGGAAAGAGAAATGTATGCTTCATGCAATTCAATGTTGGAGTCAGAAAAAGGTAAACAACATTAAACGGTTTCAAGTCTTTGTTTAACCACATAAGAACATAGGCCACATAGTTTTTCAGGAAATAATCGACAAAACCCTACCAGCAACAGGTCTATTTTGAAAGAACATATTATGCGCTATGTTTTCTATGTGAACTATTGTGGTTCAAAAACAAACCACATGGAAACAAAGCGAATCGTCAAAAACGTATCGAGACAAAGGGTAGAAAACTATTATTGGATACACTCCATTACATTTCGCACTCGAACTGACAGGCTCTATAAGGCGGGACAAATCAATCTACCCGGATCAATGTTTCGTCAAATAATTCCATTTGATGCTGCGACAGCAATAATTTCAACTGACCGATGTATTGCGCGTTTTCATGGAGCGCTTTAAACAGGAGAGGAGTGAGCCAATCGCTATTCTCCCGGATTCCCTGGTTGTATTGCAGGAATACATTCATCCATTGCTGGAAATTGTCGCGTTCCAACGATTCCCAATACATCTCCGGCTGTACGTCGTCCAATTCAGATTCAACTTCCAGGTCCAGGATTCCGCAAACAGCGATGTGTTGCGAGTTCATCAGGCGGGAAAGCGCCAGTTTAACGTCCCAGGGAATATCCTGGTCGTTTTGCTTCAAATGCGCAATCCAACTCAGGTTTAACTGGTGTAAATAGGAAAAACGCTGCTGAAAAAAGTCGAGCATCTACAGTTTTTTCAGGGAAGAAATCGTCGCTTTCGGATCCGGACTGTTGAATACAAAACTTCCGGCAACCAGTGCCTGAGCACCAGCAGCTACTAATTTTGCTCCTGTTTCCGTGTTTACACCTCCGTCCACTTCAATGATTGCTTTAGATCCTGTTTTTTCAATCAGTTCTTTTGTCTGTTTCACTTTTTCAATGGCCTGGGAAATGAATTTCTGCCCTCCGAATCCCGGATTTACAGACATAATGAGCACCAAATCCAAATCAGCGATTACGTTCTCCAAAACAGAAACCGGCGTGTGTGGATTCAAGGCAACTCCGGCTTTCATTCCAGCTTCGTGAATCGCTGAGATTGTTCTGTGAAGATGTGTACACGCTTCGTAATGAACTGTCAGAATATCCACTCCGGCCTTTGCAAAGTCCGAAATGTATTGATCCGGATTTACAATCATGATGTGGCAATCGATTGTTTTCTTCGCCACTTTTTTCAATGCCGAAATAATCGGAAATCCGAAAGAAATATTGGGAACAAATACACCATCCATTACATCTACATGAAACCAATCTGCTTCACTTTGATTGATCAATTCGAAATCGCGTTCCAGGTTTCCGAAATCGCAGGATAAAATAGACGGGGCGATGATAACTGACATAGTTCGTTTTTATTTTTTTGCAAAAGTACTAAATCCTTTTTTACGGGAGTCAAGAGATGAGACTTAAGGAGTCAAGACTCAAAGAGGTGGGAATATTTGTAATGTCCTGGCTCTGGTCTCTAAAAAGTCTTGTCTCTCATAAAAAAATCAATCAACTTTCGGATAAATTTTCATCATTTTCAGGTATTTCTCATCCCGATCGTAGACATCCGGGAAGAACACCAGTTTTCCGTTTTCATCGGTGACAACCGTGATGTAATCCAATTGCAGCGGAATGGGTTTTCTCAAAGCAATCGAATAATGCTGTTTACGTGCAATGAGGGTATCCAGTGAATCACGGGTCATTTTTTGTTTATCGTCCCGCGACAAAATGAATCGCGCTAACGAATCCGGCATCTGGCAGCGCACGCAACCGTGCGAATAAGCACGGATATCCTTATTGAAGAAGCCTTTGGAAGGTGTGTCGTGAATATATACTCCGAATTTATTGTTGAATTCGAATTTCACCAAACCAAGCGCATTGTCGCTGCCCGGTTCCTGCCTTACCCTGAAAGGGAAATTCTTTTCTTTGTAACGTTTCCAGTCGATGGTCGTCGGATCCACTTCTGTTTCACCACGGTACACTTTGTAGTGGTTTTTCGCTGCGTAATTCGAATTGCGCTGAATAGCAGGTAAAAACTCCTTACTTGCAATGGATTGCGGTTGTGTCCAGTAGGGAAGCGAAACGATTGCACGAAGGCGGGAAGTCAATTGTGGCGTCTGGTTCTCCGGTTTCCCGACCACCACGCGATGCTCGGACAACATACTATCGTTGTAGAAAATGCGTAATTTGTATTCGGGAATATTAACCCACAAATACCTTTCCGGAAAAGGCTGGCGCCATCTCCAGCGCTCCATTGACAAAATGGCCCTGTGACATTTATAGCGCTCTGATTCGTCTAACGCTTTTCGCGTATAAACTCCAATAACACCATCAGGCTTCAAACCATTATCAGCCTGGAAGCGCCCCATTGCTTCCCAAAAAGAGGCAGAATCGGTTTTCTTCGGGTCCAAATAACCTTTATCAATCAATGATTCTTCTGCTAATTCCAGGGAGCGGAGGGAATCTTCCACCAATGCCGGAACTTCAAAATGAATAGTCGAAAACTTCTTTTTGAAGCCATATTTAAATAAAGCTTCTGCCAAAGCACGGTATTCAGGTCTTGCAGGTCCCATTTGAGCAAACCAGTAGCCCCAGTTTTTAACTGTATCCATCTGCCGGACACTTTTACTCAATGTTTTCACATCGATGGAAACAACCGGCCTGTAATTATTCGTCGACGTATCCAAAAAACCAACTTTCAGGTCTTGCTGCAATTGTGCCAGGCGTGCTGTGAGAATAAATTCCTGGATAATGGATGTGTGACTTAAAGAATCTTCTTTAAATGTAAACGGCCGGTTATCCGGTAATCCCAAAGCGCAAGGATAATTCGTCAATTCCTTCCACATTTTTCCTTTCTCAGTCAACATGGAATCATTTGCCCAAACCGGCTTGAAATCACGCGATTTGTAGAAGGCATAAACCGAATCTTTCAATCCTTCCGGAATATTCAGTTTTGTTAGTAAATCACTTTCGATTGCTAAGCCAATTCGTTTTTTCAACGGAGTTTTTCGATCGAAAATCGGGTCGGTTTTATCTATGGAGGAGGTGCAGCGAATCAGTATAAATGCGAGAAACAGGATTAGAAGTCTGGTAAAATTCATAAATGATCAAAAAATAATGAGCAATTTTGTTGCAAGATACTTATTCCTCAAATATGGAGCCTCAAATTTATTCAACATACATTCTTCTCGGAACCATGATTATCATGTCGATTCTCGGATTCAACAACCGTGATTTCATGGAAAAATACCTTTTCAGTCCATATGAAGTAAAACACCACCGGGAATATTACCGTTTCATTACACATGCTTTCCTTCATGGCGATGTGGGGCATTTATTGTTCAACGGAATCACACTTTTTTACTTCGGAAAGTATTTCGAGTTTTACCTCTACAATTACTACGGTCCGCTGGCTGGGGAAATCGTATTCTGGGGCTTTGTATTAGTTGCCATGTTTGCTTCCAGTACGATTTCATTTTTCAGACACAAAGACAACCCAAACTACAGGTCTTTAGGTCTTTCCGGTGTGACTTCAGCAATTCTTTTTGCCATGATCATGCTGAATCCGGGAATGGAAATCATGTTCATCTTTATCCCGATTCCGATCAAAGCATGGATCTTCGGACCGATTTATCTTGCTTTTGAAATCTATTCTGATCGCAACAGAAAAACAAATATTGCACATGATGCGCACATATCCGGTGCTCTTTTCGGTATTATTTTCATTTTAATTACTAATATTGAACAAGTGATTTTTGCATTTCAAAACCTACTTTAAATGAGCGATCAGGAATTATTCGTAAATAACAACGGTAAAATAATCAGTAACACAGGTCATTCCATCTCGGCAGGAAACAGAGCTTACACTTACGGCGACGGTCTTTTTGAAAGTATGCGGGTTATGAACGGGAAGGTATTAAACCTGGCCCATCATTTCTCACGCCTGGTAGAAGGTGCAAAGGTTCTGAAAATGCGTTTGCCAGCTTTTTATACAACGGATTTTTTTCAACAGCAAATTGACGAACTGATCGCATTATGCAAAATTACAGAAGGGGCAAGAATCCGTCTTTCAATTGATCGTTTAGGTGGAGGAACTTATCTTCCTGACACTAATGAAGTTAGTTATTTCATTGAATTGTATCCAATCGAACAAAACCTGTTCGGTTTGAACGCAAAAGGATTGGAAGTGGATCTGTACCAGGATATTAAAAAGACTAAGAACAGTCTTTCCAATTACAAGACAAAAAATGGAATTCTATATGTTTTAGCGGCAATTTCCGCGAAGGAAAAAGGCCTCGACGACATGTTGATTACCAACGATAACGGCCAGATTCTGGAAAGTTCTCACAGCAATATTTTCGTCGTAAGTAACGGCGTGCTTTACACCCCGAGTCTTGCTGATGGTTGCCTGGCAGGAACGATGCGCATGCAGGTCATCAACCTGGCGTTGAAAAACGGTCTGAAAGTTTACGAATGCCCGATTTTACCTTCCAATCTGCTGGTTGCAGATGAAGTATTCCTGACGAATGCCGTACGTGGAATTACCTGGGTCGGGGGCTACAGAACAAAGCGTTATTTCAATACAACAGCACGGAAAATTGTCGCTTTTCTGAATGAAGAATGGGACGTGAACTGATTCCGGCTTATTTCAATTGGAGCGGAGGAAAAGATAGTACTCTGGCTCTTTACAAAGTACTTCAGCAAGCTCAATTCGACATCCGGTATTTACTTACGACGTTTAACCTGGAGGCCAATCGCATTTCCATGCATGGTGTGCGCAATGAATTACTCATTTCCCAGGCAGCATCTTTGAATATTCCCGTAAAACCTATTTTCCTGCCGGCAAGTTCAGACATGTCTGAATACGAAAATGCGATGAACAAAGCCATTCAGGAAATCAAAGAGGAGGGAATTTCCGATTGTTTTTTCGGAGATATTTTCCTGGAAGATCTGAGAATATATCGTGAACAAAAACTCAAAGAAGTAGCCATTTCAGCACATTTCCCTCTTTGGAAGCGCGGTACAAAAGAATTGGTCCGGGAATTCATTGACCTCGGGTTCAAAACAATTGTTGTTTGTGTGGATGCTTCCAAACTGGGTGAGGAATTCGTCGGAAGAATAATCGATTCACAATTCCTGGATGATTTACCGGAAAATGTAGACCCATGCGGTGAAAACGGAGAGTTTCACACGTTTGTGTTTGACGGTCCGATTTTCGGAAAACCGGTTTCGTTTGAATTGGGAGAAAAGGTCGTAAAAACCTATTCAGCTAAAAACAAAGACAACGAACCGGTTGAATACGGGTTCTGGTTCCAGGAGCTGATCCCGGTTTAATTGTATGGTGTGTATTCGAATTGGGTGAAGATTCAGGCTGAAATAGAGTTTAACTTATTGATTTTCAAATCCGTCCCAATATTGGGAAATTGGTTTTTGGGGAAATCGCGAAATCCCGATTTTGCCAATTCGACTACTTGACAAACGATTGATAATCAATTGTTTTAGACACGTCATTTTTGTTGTTTTTGGTTTAATAACCGGATAAATCACTAAAGTCTATTTCAACTGCTTCTTTTTCGTCCAGAACAAGGCTTTCGGCAATTCATCTCCCAATAAATAACCGTAAGGTTCAAGCCCCGGAGCTGCGTCAAAAACAACTTTCAGAATTGCTGTAACGGGAATTGCCAGGAACATTCCCGGAATTCCTGCGAGTGCTCCGCCAATGATAACAGATAGGATAGAGGCCAGGGCATTGATCTGGACTTTGGAACCAACAATCCGCGGCATCAGGATGTTATTATCCAGGAACTGAACAATTCCGATCACAGCCAGCACGCCCAAAACGGATTGTTCCAGGTTCGGGTTGTTGGAAAGTGAAATCAGGCAGCTCAATACATTTGCAATGATAATCCCGACATACGGAACCAAATTAAGCAAAGCGGTCAACAATCCAAGGAACAAGGCGTATTTCACACCGATGAGCCATAAGCCCAAAGTGGTTAAACTGGCAACGACAGCAATTTCGAGTAACAAACCTAAAATATACATCCGGATAATGACTTTAATCTCATTCACCACAATTTGCATTTTTTCGGTGCTTTTCGGCGGAACCAGTTTCATCAGGAATCCCAGTAACAGCGGGCGATAGAATAAAAACAGGAACAGGTAAAGCGGAATCAGAACCAGGTACATCAAAGCTCCTGTTACCGACCCGAAGCTCTCCATAGAAACGAATCTGCCTGGTTTCATGAGGTTTTCCTTTACGATTTTCTCCTGCTGAAAGTTCGTAATCCCAAAGGTTTGATTGATCCAATCTCCCAGGTCGTGAATCACTTTCGTGATGTTTTTCTCTACAGTGGGAAGGTCATCAAAGAAATCCTTTAACTGAAAGGCCACCAGGAATAAAATACCTGCGAAAAACACAATGGCTATTGCGACAGTAATAATGACAGATATAATTTTCGGAAAACGCCATTTATTTTGCAAGAATGCATCAATCGGGCGAATGAGAACGCCGAAAATGAAAGCCAGGATTACCGGGAATAAAATGTCATTTCCTAAATAGATGATCGCAACGAGTACTACCAGTAATAAAATGACGAAAATGCGTTTCAAATAATTCGGCTGTGTCTGATTCATAAGCTTGAAATCCTGGTTTTCTTAAATATAGGAAAATCCCTGAAAATCGGAGTTGTTCTTTTGTAACTGTTCTTTTAATTTTTGCTTTACCCGGGAATTTCGCTTTGTTTTAGATTTCTACATCGATTAAATCCTCTGCGCTCTTTGCTCCTTTGCGTTTCGTTTAACTATGGATGATTTTATAAAAGCTAAGAAGCAAAGGACGCAAAGCTTTTGAAGATTCACTATATTTTCCGGATTATTTTAAAAATAAGTGCATCGAGATTTCGTCGTGGTAACGGTCATTCTGTTTGAAAACCTTCGGCATCCTTCCGTGTTCGGTAAAACCTACTTTGCGATACAGGGTTAAGCCAGCTTCATTTTCTGCGTAAACCTGCAAATACAATAATTCCAGTTCCGGATTGTTTCGACCCCAATCAATGGCATTTTGAAGCAGGGCAGTACCCAGACCGCAACCTTGCCAGCTTTTGTGCATTCCCATTCCGAAAACAGCTGTATGGCGCATGATTTTTCGCTGGTTTCCGTCTACATTGATGTTTCCAACGATTTTCCCTTCAAACTCGGCAACCAAAAACAATGAATTGCTTCTTTCCACATAGTTCTTCAAAATAGCTTCTTCTTCTTCCATGGTCGGGTTGAATTCTCCTTCACTCAAAGGAACAAACTCTTCTTCGTAAACAAATCCCCGAACGAATTCAATGATGTTTGCGGCGTCAGAAACTGCAGCGTGACGCAATAAGATCTCACGTCCGTCTTTCAATGTGATTTTTTTCGGTTCGAATTTCATGATTTTTAAATTATTAAGGTGTGATATTTTCAAAACAAAAAAGGCTGCAATGGATGCAGCCTTTCATATAAATTAGTTTCTAATTAGAATTTTAACTGAAGGGAGCTACATGCTTTTTGGCTCATCTGAAAAGTTCCTGACCAGACCAAACTATCAGTTTGATCGTAGACTTTGTAGAAGTGCGTTCTGTTTTCTCTTTTAAACATGGGTTCGGTATAAACAAAGTTTCCATTTCCACATCCGGGATCTGCAGTGGAATGTACATCTGCATTTACTGTTTTCACTAATATGTCATCTACATACAGGCTCACTTTATTGATTCCGTAAGCAGCCAAATCGTCAGCAGTCTCGGTATTATACCAAAATGAGTAAGTTCCTGTAAATTTCTTTTTTGTACATGCTAATAAGGAGAACATGCAGAAAGATAGGATAATTAGTTTTTTCATGTCTGAAGAATAATTTTATGCAAATTAACTAAAAAGTTCTCAAAATGAAGTTTTTTACCGGTTTTGTTTGCTTCTAAGTTATCATTCAGGGCTATCCAGTTAACATCCCGTCCGGATACACTAGCAAACTAGTTGAAAACAATTCTGATCGGTCAATTCGTTTTTACATAAGTACTCCGGATCAGGTATTCGCCCAGAAAGTATGCACCGAAAGCAGTTGAAACGTGCCATAACCAGTGTGTTCCCCAGGGCATAAATCCCAGTTCAATTTTTTCATCCAGGAAACGGAACAACAAAGCCAGGCAGAAAAAAGCAATAGCAATAAACAAGCCGGAAGCATTCTGAAAGTGCGTTTTTCGTAAAAACAAATAACATGGGAGCAATAACATCCAGCCCCGGAAGAAATACCCGGCTGAAATCCGGTCCTGGCCTTCCAGGAACATCCCGGATAAAAACGTCAATCCGAAGAAAATGAGTAGTACCCAAACCAACTGAATCTTTTTCGGAAGCACTTTCAGCCACATCCAGATACTGATTCCCAGAACCAAAACGATAATCGGAATCGCATCCATCAACAATAAGAGGGAAGACGCTCGAAAAGCATGAAAGAAGGTGCTTCCAAGTCCGCCGAGCACCAACAACGGGCAACAGAACCAAACGATGAAGCCGTATTCGGAATAACGTCCGCGCAATTGCCACAGGAAAATCAGAACGGGAATCAAAAAAGTCAGGGAAGACCAGGCGTTCCAGGGTTCGACAATCAATAAGGACAAATCGGTTGTTTCCCGGTAAACAGGGCCATTATCGGGAACGAACAGGATGCTAGATGATAAATCCATGAGAGCAATTACTTTGTGTTAAAACGTGTCCTACACGAAAGCGTTAATGATTCGAGTCTTTATTTTGTATAATATGCCGAGCCTGTTCAAATGTTCAAAAAGTTTAAAGAGTTCAAAATTGAACCACTTTAATTTTTAAACTCTTTGAACCATTCAACCTTCCACTATTCCGGATAAAATCCATCATCATTTATACTTCCGTATCTTGCTTTAAAAATAAGCAGGAAATCAATTATCTCCTGCTCCATTCCTTAAAATCACAAACAAATAGTACATTCGTGTTTCAGTACCTCTACAGTGAAAAACGGATCGACCATATTAACGCTTTCTTGCTTCGGCATCATTCTTATTTCGATGTTCCTTCCGTTTTATGAAGCGCTTCGACCTGTCAACCTGGTTCCTGCGGATAGTTTTATCGTTGTTAAAACGACTGAATTTTCCGAAGTACTTTCGGTATTTGAATTCAACGGTTTCGGTTCTTTATTTGCATTGATCAATTTACCTGTTTCAGGATTATTGGTTTTATCACACTTCTTTTTCCCTGTTTCACGGGTAACTGCCATTTTGAGCACCTGTTTGTTTGTACTTTCAATGGCTTTCCTGATTTACGGAAATGAGGTCAGTGCGAACGGGCCGTACGAAGATTCCATGCTGAAAGGCTTTTACCTGATGCTCATTTGTGAAGTCATCCTGATCACCCAGGCATTTACCAAAATTGTAAATGCTCCTCCCAAAGAAAGAAGCCCTGATAACGATTTGCTGGACATTTGAATGCCAGGCATTTTTCTAACTCGCCTGGCATACGCTTCCCTGGCAGGTTCCTTCCATGTAACGGTAACCACACCCCGGATGATGGGCACTTACTACTTCTCTCCAGTTTTCTACCAGCTGCAGGGCAATTTCTCCCATTCTGATTGGTAACAACGCTTTCGCTGCCAGATCTGAATACGGCATAGCAACCCCATGTGAATTAATGTAAATCAAATTTCCAACCGGTTGGTAATCGAAGTTTTTGAATTTATTCAATTCATCGATCAGTCCTTGCGGAACGCCCGGAATGTCTTCCAGGATATCCAAAAATTCAGGATCGGGTGGGAGTAAAGGAATGATGTCCAGGTAATTTTCATAACGTCTGGTATCGGGATAAGTGTGGTTAAATCTATTGACAAAATCAGTGTTTCCGCAATTTGGTCCGGCAAAAGTCACTACCTGCCCGATTTTCATTTCGAATACCTGTTTAAAGTACATTGCCGCAATCGGCGCAATTCCGCCACCTTTGCTGTGTCCGGTAACATATACGGGGACCGGATTCGTTCCCTGTAGTGCATTCACAGCATCATTGATTCCGTCAGCTAATGAAAGTAATGCAAATAAAAATCCTTCATGCACTTCTCCCGGAAGGTTGATATTGGTTGTTGGAAAAGCCAGGAAATCCTGGATCCAGTCCATAACGGAATCCCAGTTTAATGCAGGAGGAAGTGTTCCGCGAAAGGCAACAACAATCCCGAAACTTGTTCTTCCGACAAGAGCCGCTTCGATTTGAAGATCGGTTACCACATAAGGTGTATCAATAAATTCAAGTGCAGTATATTCCTTGATATACGGACTGGTAGCGGATACGGGATTATACTGACCGCTTGGCGATGTCGGGTCGATTGCATATGCTGAAACGGATGCACATAACAATTTGCATGGAATAGAAATCGTACTCATAAATAATGGTTTTTCGGTTTAAAATCAAAGGCTAAAGTAGTCTAATGATCTCAAACAAAACCCCGTATAAATGCGTGTTTTTTGCACTGGTTTGTACGAATATTCAAGTCTCAGGTAGTTTTTGGATTCCCATTAAGCCCTCTGCATTCTTCTCAATCTTTGTCAAATTAAATGCAAAGGAGCAAAGCTTTCAATAATCAAACCTTCAGCGAACCGCGAAAGGCACGGGCAGCATAATACGATGAGGCTCCGTTGTGATAAGTGAATACATGGTTGTAACGGCGATCGCAAAATAAGGCCCCTCCAAGTTCACGAATGTTTGCAGGTGTTTTTATCCAGCTGGATGTTTTCAGATCGAATTTTCCCAGGAGTTGTAATTCCCGGTATTGTTCTTCCGTCAAGATTTCAATTCCCATCGCTGCAGCCACATCCAATGCGCTGTCTTCCGGACGGTGCTCTTTCCGCGATTCCCAAGCTTCGCGGTCGTAACACAAACTTCTGCGGCCTTTCGGGCTTTCTGCCGAACAATCGTAGAAGATAAACTCACCGGTTTTCGGATCTTTTCCAACAACGTCCGGTTCTCCTTCCGTTAATTCCATTTCGTTGAGCGACCAGCATTTCCCGGGATTTGCTTCTAGTCTTGCCTGAACGTCGGACCAGTTAATTCCTTTATGACGCTGCATGTTTTTCTCAAAACGGGTCTTTAATGCATTCAACAAGCCCTCGTGCTCTTCGGGAGATAATATCTTTTTAGTATCCATTTTTTTATTCTTTAGAAATAATCTGTTCAAATGTTCAAATGAAATTACTTAAACACCTTTCAATTGAACGGTTTGAACTTTTTTAACTCTTGAGCTTAATTCAGTCATTCAATCCCTTTCCATTCAGAATGGCTTCCATACATTTCTCAATTCTTGCTTCACGGGTTTTAGCCTGTTTGGGCTGGGAAAAATGCAGGAGGTATGCCCGTTGTCTTCCAGGGGTCAGTGCTTTAAAGGCTTTTTTCAATACCGGATTTTCATCCAGTTTTGCCTGGAATTCTTCCGAAACTGCAAATTCCGATGTTTTCTTCATTTCCACTTTCAACCCGGATTTTTCTACTTCCACCGCCTGGAAAATATAGGTTTTCAAAACCGGTTTCAGTTTGATGATTTCCTGAACGTTTGTGAAGCGAACCTGTCTTGCCGCCTGCACATTATCGGTTTGCTGAATCAGAATTCCGTCCGTATCTTTCAACAACGCCCCTTTTGGGAACAGAATCGCGCAATACTCTTTGAATCCATGAATCAAAACCACGTTTCCGTTCTGAAAAGTATAACAGGGAACGCCCCATTTCAATTCTTCAGTAAGCCCGCATTCCAAAACAAGCATTCTCAATTGCTCGTATTCTTCCTGCCATTTTCCGGCTTTATGAAAGAAGAAATCAACTTTCGGATTCATCTGATTCATATCGTGTAGTTTGAAGTGAAATTATGAAATTGAAGCAATTTTTCTGCCCGGAGGTCTTAAATACCAGGACAGGAATGTTAAAGCCAGCAATAGGAGGGAAGGGAAGATTTCAGTGAAAGAATGCCCGGAAACAATGTGTGAATAAGCGGCTCCCGACATTGCAAAAAAGAAACCTGCATACGCCCATTCTTTTAATAAAGGAAGTTTCGGTGCGAGAATCACGATTACCCCCAGTATTTTCCAAACTCCCAGTAAAGTCATGAAATATAAGGGATATCCGAGGCTTTGAATCATTTCCGTTTCTTCTTTCATGCCTGTTAATTGTACGATTGCACTGGAAACCATTCCAAGTGACATCCAAATGGTAAAAACCCAATAGATGATTTTAGCTCTTTTTGTCATGTGGTATTATTTTAATGTGTTTGTGCTGCTTGAAAGTTCCGATGATTTGATTTTTCTTTCTTACTAAGAAGCTGAACAGGTTCAAATGTTCAAACAGTTTAAAAATTCAATTTAAACGGTTATCGCGATTCTCCCCCTTCATTCATGATCACTCATCTTTTCGTCTATTGCTTATTTTAATTGGTTTACGATTTGCTCTAAGCGATTATGCGCCATATTGATTCCTTGTGCGAAAGGCAGCTGCAACTGTTTGTCGCGCAATTCGATTGACCGGTACACGATCTGCATCGTCAGTTTGCTGGTTCCATCAGTCAAAGGTTCGAACTCCAGGAACTCCAGTTGCGTTTCGAAAGGGGAGTTTTCCATTTCAAAAGTGCGGGTAATCTTTTGATCAGGTGTGAATTCATGAATGGTTCCATTTGCCCGGAAGACAACATTTCCCTGCGGATCACTGGTTTGAAACTGCCAGCCGCCGTGTTTTTTATTTTCCAGCTTTATCACTTTTGTTCCCATCCATTGTTCTACAATTTCCGGTTCGGTATATGCTTTGAACAGCAGTTCTACCGGCAAATCAAATTCGCGGGTAATCGTCAGTTCCTGTCTGCCATCCTCAGCATGAATTTTTGTTTTTCGTTCCATCTTTTCGGTTATTTATCTGATTGGTATTTCTTCATTACTTCTTCCAGCTTATTGAAGCGGTCATCCCACATCTTGCGGAAAGGTTCTATAAAATCTGCTATATCTTTCATTCCCTGTGCATTTATGTGATAATACATTTCACGACCATTCTGTTCCTGTTTCAACAATTCACATTCGGTCAGAATTTGTAAATGCTTGGAAACAGTCGGACGGGCAGTATCAAAATTGGAAGCTATCGCTCCGGCTGTCATGGCTTGTCCGGCAACCAAAAGAAGGATTGCTCTTCTGGTAGGATCAGCTATTGCCTGGAAAACATCTCGTCTTAAATTCATTATGTAGCTATTTGACTACAAATATATATGTAGTCATTTAACTACGCAAATTTTTCCTGAAAAAGTTTTCAATCCCGAATCAAAGAACCGGATAACTCTATTAAAAACAGTTATTTATACCTATTGACAATCATCCGGTTAATGCAGATGTTTACACATTGAAACAAAGCGGGAGTTTATTTAAACTCCTCATAAAACAACACTATTCACTCATTGCAGCTATGAAAAGCATGAAACTTCTCCGGAGATCTACAGTATTTCAAATCGGTTTATTAATCCCGGAAAATTTCACAGCGTCTGAAAATTTACTGCATAAACAAACACATCATTTATGGGAAAAAATCTGTTAGATGATCTGAGCTTATCAGGTCTGAGTAACCTGGAGCAGGGACTCCAGGAGAAATCGGCAGCAAGATCTGCCGTAGCCATGCGGGAAATCGCTGCTGAACAAATAACAACTGTTGACCTGGGAGTTCTTTCCAGTTTAGCCGGAACCTGGGTCGGAGAAGGCTTCAACCTGATTGAAGTTCCGAATATGAACCAGGCAAAGCCAGGTCCGCCGCCGCCAGACAAATTCCGCGTGATTCTGAATGCAACACAGGAAACGCTTGTTTTTTCCAACATCGGGGGAGAAATCATCAACCGGGGAAATGCACAACAGGACATTGCTTATATGGGGCTTCATTACCTGCAGCAGGTAAACGATGTCAATCTTCCTCCGGGAGCAAATGGAATCCACCTGGAAACCGGATTGTTTCTTAATCTTCCGGATGGTACGGATCCGGCTGTAAGTCCTTCCATCGCTCGTCTCGGATCGATTCCTCATGGGGATTCTCTCCTGGCACAGGGAAGTTTCCTGACTGTTGACGGACCGCCTCAATTCGAAGTAGCAGACCCGACTCCATTCTTCATCGTAAACGGGGAACGCCAAAACGATACCAGCGCCAATTACCTTTCATTATTGACAAACGCCACTCCGCCTCCCGGAATTCCGAAAGAAGTGATTATGAACCCGAATCTGATGCTGGAAAACGCTATTAAAGGGCAGAAAATCATCAAAACAGTTGTCATTTTCCTGGACGCCAATCCGATTAAAGGTGTTGCAAATTCAAATGCTGTAGCACCGGTCGGGGGAATTACCAATATTCCGTTCATCAATGTGAATGCCAATGCAACCAGTTTGTCTGCCATTTTTTGGATTGAAACGGTTCAAAACGATGACGGAAGCACGTTCCTACAGCTTCAGTATACACAAACTGTGATTCTCGACTTCCCGGTTTTTGATCCGAATGGAAATCCTGTAAGTATTATGTGGCCTCATATTTCCGTAGCAACACTGCGTTTACAGTAATCATTCAAACCGATAAAGAAAATTCGACATGAAAAATCCAATTAAAGATCCGATGATGCTTCACAGCACGTATTTTAACCTGGGAGCAAGCAACACACCGGAAATCGTGGAAGCTTATATGGCTGAAGCACGACAATATCTTTCCATTTCACCGGGAATGGTTTCATTCTGGATCGGTATAAGGGCCAAAGACATGGATCGCCCGGAAAATGATTTGAATTTTGACATCGCCATGCACCAGCTTTTTAAGGATGAAGCAGCTTTCAAGGTTTATAATTCCAACGATACAGACCACAACCAGTTTGTAGCGGATGTGAACCGCTGGGTTCCGGGTACAACACGCCGCGTGATGGATGTTAATCTCAGTCACCTGATTATCGGGGGAAATCCCTCCGAAGCACAACATATCGGGGCAGACGGGAACTTTCCTCAAAATGTGTTTCACAACCTGTATTTCTCCCTGAATGACAAATCTCCGGCTTCCATTGAAAACTTCACCAATATCTGCATCAAATACCTTTCAAAACACCCGGGAATTCTGCAATTCACAACCGGAGGTCTGACCGATATCCAGCGGGATGTTTCCGTACGAAACTTTGATGTGGCCGTTTCGATCATTTATGAAAGCAAAAAAGCTTATGATGAATATTTGAAAAGCAAAGGGCACGATGAGTTCTTTCCGGCAACGGCGGGAATGATAAAAGCTACTTATATTTTCGATTCATACCTCAAGTATCAATCAGATGTTCATTCAACTATTCGTTAAATACAGCTTCTTTAACAAGCTGACACAGTAACTATTCACTAAAACACACACACATGTTTTCAACAGCAATTAATGAATTATCCAGGGAACTCAGTGGTTATGCCGTTCAGGCAGGAGATCCCGAATACGAAGCAGCGGTTCATATCGATAACGGCCGTATCCAGTTTAAACCACTCGTTATTATTTTCCCGGCAGTCATCGAAGACGTGAAAATAGGGATGAAATTTGCAGTCAATCATCACCTCCCGTTAGCCGTAAAAGGCGGTGGACACAGTGCAGCAGGTTATTGCCTCAATGAAGGCGGAGTAGTCATTGCGATGAAAAACCTGAATTCCATCACATTCAACCCGAAAACAGAAACTCTGACCGCTGAAATGGGCGTAATCTGGTATGACGTGTACAAATTCATGCAAAATACCGGTACAGGCTTGATTCCTGTTGGTGGCGGATGCCCGACGGTAGCTCCTCCGGGATTTATGCTTGGCGGTGGCTACAGTTTTGTTTCCCGGTCTTACGGAATGAGCATCGATAACCTCGTAAGCCTGAAAATTGTTACTCCGGACGGAGAATTGAGACACATCGGTGAACACAGTAAATCCGCTGATGATATTGATTTGTTCTGGGCTTGTCGCGGTGGCGGCGGTGGAAACTTCGGAGTCGTCGTAGAAATGGAAATGCGCATGCGGACTCCGAACAGCAAACAAATGCTCGTAGGTCAA